>JAABUL010000698.1_pt1 | contig 70406 bp, 64 predicted proteins | sample 5559151 | NCBI WGS metagenome assembly JAABUL01 (sample SAMN10711876, study PRJNA513368) | rock metagenome | isolation source: Antarctica rocks | place: Antarctica: Victoria Land, Pudding Butte sud | reverse complement strand
GATTTCTTTTGCTCACGTCTGAGTCTTTTTCAGGTTTGCTTGAGCATCTGAGCTAACTGCGTGAAGGAAAATGTCATCGCTGCTCAGCTTGCGAAGTGACATGATTAGATTTCTTTGATCTGTTGACACGTCTGCAATTCTTTGTAGAATCTGTTCAATCGACTTCTTCTGTATCTCTTCTATTTCTTTTCTGTTCATTATCTTAATCATGACTTCTCGTTTCTTGCAAAGCGACGACAAGTTGTCTTTAGAACGTTGCTCTCTTGTCGCTATTTCTTCTCTTGTCATGTTCGCTCATGATGTGATTTTCGTTGAAAGACGTGTGTTTCTCTGTGTATGCAACTGCTTGTTAAGCAGTTGAACTGATGTCTTCAGTTTCTGTACATTCTTCGTGATGAACGCGTTCTGATTCGTGTGATGTTTTTCTTCTGAGTCGAGTCGAAGACGTCGAATCAGCTTCAATGCTATCTCTTTTCACGAATGATCTATTGAAAATATGTTGTATACGTTGCATGCAACATACATAGAGCACAATTTCTATGCTGGTTTCCCTCTTAGACTCGAGAGGTTACTCAAAGAGTTTTCTCGCGACAGATTCACAGTTCAAGATGAATGAGATCTTTCACTGCTCAGATTTCGACAGTTTACTTCTTAAGCATGAGTTGCAGACGTATCGCAGTCGATTTCTTCTTTAACCACATCGACATGCGCTACTGTTCTCTCGAGCTATACAGATGATGTCTTCGACTAAAGATTGACTTTATCACCAAGACATTTGAGAGTCAGAGTTCAGTGAAGAAGTGAGATTCTCAAGATCGACAGTCATCATCATTGTCTATTGAAAATATGTTGTATACGTTGCATGCAACATACATAAAGCACGATCTCTATGCTGGTTTTTCTCTTAGACTCAAGAGGTTACTCAGAGAGTTTTCTTGCAACAGATTCACAGTTCAAGACAAACAAGATCTCTCACTGCTCAGATTTCGACAGTTTACTTCTTAAGCATGAGTCGCAGACGTATTGCAGTCGATTTCTTCTTTAATCACATCGACACACGCTACTGTTCTCTCGAGCTATACAGATGATGTCTTCAACTAGAGATTGACTCTATCATCAAGGCATTTGAGAGTCAGAGCTCAGTGAAGAGATGAGATTCTTAAGATCGACAGTTGTTGTCATTGTATATCACGTTTTGCAGACGCTCGCTTCGCTTGTAAGACGTGCAACTCACCTGTTTCGCGTTATCTGTAGAGATCTCTCTCATGCAGATTGATCATGTCTTGCAAAGATGTTCATATGCTACACTTTTAATCAGGCAGCGTAGTTCAATCATTCTTTACTAACTCGCTTGTGTCTCTCTTCTCTTAACGAAGTCTTCTCGTCAGCATATCACTCACGTATAGAATGTCTGTGTCTGAACGTCTGTTAAATGATATTAATGAGACTCTCAAGTTTGCTCATGTCAAACTTAATGAGTCTTGTGAGTTGCTCATGTCGTAGTAACAGACACGCAGTCTTAACAAGATCTATACGTAGTTAGCACGTAGATTTAAAGAATGTTCGTGATTCAAGTTCTTTCTGCTAATCATCTTCAACAGGTCAAACGCGAGAATGTTTTGTCTCAGTTCTTATCATCGCGACGACAAGATACTGAATCGAATGATTTTCATAAGCGATTTTCCTCGTAGTTCTGCATTCTATTTGACTTTCTCATCTGCGTGCAGATTGCTTGTAGCATGTGCATTGAGATTATTGAAGTCTGCGCGATCGCGAAAACTCTGCATGTGATCAATGCACAGCGCTTCATCATCACGCAACGCTTCGATGTCATTCAAACTTTTGATAATCTCTAGACTCTACTGTAGCTAGACAGTAGATTTGTAGTCAGCATTGCATACAGATGAGTTTCATCACTGATCTTTTCAGTAATATATGAATGATATTTTATAAGACTTTTTAAACAACTTTTGTCAAGTTTATTTAAATGACATTCTCATTTATAGCAAAATAAGAAAGAAACATAAAGATCATGTTAAACTAGTATTGAGTCAACTATGCAAAGTTGAACTGCAGATGAATATTTGAAAGTGCAAATTTAATGTAAAAGAAACTGTTTTTTTTAAAAGTCATTGTATCAAAATTAAATCTTCATATGAATTTCAGCAAAGTAACAGTCATAGTCAGCTGAATTACTTCAATCAATTTAAAGAAAATTTAAAGCTTCGTGAAATTTATTAACTTCTATCATTGTTTCATTAAAAACTTTTTGAAGCTAGTTAAATCATTCACTCAGTTAACTAGAAAAAATACATCTTTTGTTTGAAATAAGATTTATGTTCAAGTCTTTGACAATTTAAAGAAATAAATTAGTTTGATCTCAGTACTTTGTCACTTTGATCTCAAACAACAAGCTATTCTGAAAATCAATGCTTTAAACTATGTAAAAGATGAAATACTATCTCAGTACAATGATAAGAAAGTTCTTCATTCAATGATCTTTTATAGTAAAAGCATGATTCTCACTGAAATTAATTATCACATTTATGACAAGAAATTACTAATCATTATTTGATGTTTTGAACATTGATGATTCAAGCTGAAATGCATTAAACTACTTATTCAGATGTTTATCAATTATCAGACTTTGAAAATCTTCATGAAAAACAAACAGTTGAGTTAACAACAAGTCAATTATTTGAATATTTTATTAAAGTTCAACTTTCAGATCATTTTTAAATTAAACAAAATAAATATTAAAGTTGATGCTTTCATCAAAATGCTTCTAATAAACGTTTCTGAATCAGCTCAACATTTTAAAGATTGTTTTCAAACTATTTTGACTTTTGATAAAGTTGATGTTTTATTTATTGAATCAGAAGCAAATCTTTATCAATGAATATAAATGATTAATTAAAGAAATGAGTTTTGCAGCAAATATAAACAAGCTATGAATGAAAACAAGCTCAAATTTCATATCATTAAATTGAAGAACTGCAAAATCATTAATAACATTCTATTTAAAAAAGATCTACTGTGAGTTTCTGAAAACATGCACATGAAATTACTACAAGAAATGCATGATCAATCTTTAATTTTTCACTTCAACAATAAATGAATCATTGATTTAGTTCAACATTTCTACTATTGATCAGATCATTAAGCTACTATTCAATGATACATTTGAAACTATCATGCTTATCAGCAAAGCAAAGTCTTTAAAAATAGCATCAATGAACTTCATCATTCTCTCTTGATTTCACAGAAACGTTGAAAAGATATAATTATGAACTTCATCATTGAACTATTTTTGTCAAAAGATTATAACATCATTTGCATAATTATATGTTATTTCATCAAAAAACATCACTATATTCTCTGTCATTGAAAAAACAATGACATTTCAGTTGAAGAAACAATTTGAATCATGTTATAAAACGTTTATTGATTGCATAATTTATTCAATTCTATTGTTTTGAATAAAGACTTTTAATTTATATTGACTATGTAAAAAAGTTTTTGCAAATGATTGAGAATCACAGTTAGTTTATTTACAGTTTATCATTTTGAGATTAACAATCAATTAAAACAAGTTAATCAAGACGTTGAATGCAAACTTAAAATCTATTGCAATTACATGCAAGATGACTGAGTTAAATGAATATCTATGATGAAATTCAACAACAATTCAAATATTTTCTCAATCACTTCAATGATTTTCTTTTACTTCAATAAAGAATTTCATTCTTGAATGAGTTTCAATTCAAATATGATTAACTATGAAACAACTTATAAATGATTTAAAGTCAAAAAAGCAAATGATATTGTCATTTGAATGAAAGAGTTACTGAATTTCAATCATTAACAATTGAAAAAGATGAAGCTGATCATTGAAGTTCAGATCAATAAACATAAATGAGACATCATTTATGAAGTAAATGACTGAGTTTGACTATCTTTCAGAAACATTAAAACAATAAAACTTTGCAAAAATTTGAAAGATAAACAGCTAAATCTTTATTAAATCACTGCAAAAGTGAGTATTTTCTATTATCTTTATTTATCAGTCAGCATGAAGCATTTGCATTTAATGTTCAGCTTGAAGTTATTGCAATCATATTCAAAAAACTTTTTATTAAAACAACATTTAAAATCACTCAAATTAATTACTATCAAAAACAATGAACATTGAAAGATAAATAATATATTGAACTTCAAATGTTATCAAGATCAAATATAATACAAAGTTAAATGAATAAATTTAAATAAAGATGATGAATGATACTATGTTAATAAAGAAAAATTCAATAATTCAGAGAAAGTTTTGAATGAATTTCATAAACTATATTTAAACAAATCGCGCTAAATATTGAAATAACTATCAACAAAAGTAAGTAAAGAAACTATATTCAAAAGATTAAATCAAAGATTATTGTTGAACAATGAAATATGATTAATTAGAAATAAACGCAAAATCACGAAAATGAATTACTTAAACTATTTAAAGACAGAACACATCATTGACATGATGTTTATGCTTCATTCTGATCATCAAGAGCAGATGAGAAGCATCATCAACATGATGTCAACAAGTGAACAAGAGACAATTATCACTATCTTGCAGAAAAATTCAATCAAGACAAAAAATATACAGAAGAAATTACATAAGCTGCAAGTACTCTATGAGTTCAATGAACATAGAAACAACGAGCTGATGCTTTGAAGAAAGATGAGAAGTTTGACAGAAATGATAGAAAAGTTAACATGTCAACGTGTCATTGCATCAACTATCAATCATCACATGAAGAATCAGCTGAAGAGACTGAAAAAAATAATGAGCAAACTTGAAAAAAAGTTCATGAAGAAGAGAAAACACGTTGACAGCTGAATGAAGAAAGTGAGCATGAAGTCAACGACATCATTTGAAAGTTATTTTGTGTTCAACGTCAACATATCATCATCAATGCAAAATCATTGTAAGAAATTTGAAGTAAAGATCTTCATCAAAGAAAAAGAAGAAGTAAAGAGAATCATGATAACAATAATGAAGAACATAGTGAGATAAGCAAAAAAGATTGATGTTGATGAGATGCTGTTGACACGCAAGAATATAAAGATGATGAAAAGATGATTAAAACTGCTGATATTTTGAGTCAAGATGAAGAGCAGCAAAAAAACATTGAAGAAAAACGATTTTTGAATCAAAGAAATATCATCAAATGCATGTTTGCATGAAATCAGTTTTGAAGTAGTGATACATGAAATTAAAGTTGAAGAAATGTTTAAAAACATAGAGAAGAAAGAAATGAGAATGATCATCAAGATCAACAAAAACATACATTCAGAAATGATGATCAAGAAGATTGAGTGACTCACAAAGAAAAGTGAGCAGAAGAAATATGTTTTGCTGATGATATGCATAGTCAGCACTGAGATGATGAACAAGCTGATCAATGAGAGAATATGTCATGAGATTGATATAAAGATCACACAGTTCTACAACTCAAGCTGCAGAGTGCATCAATGTCTAAAGTATCAAGAATATGATCATAAGATGTATGAGTACAAAATCAAGCAAAAATACATTTACTGCACGTTGAATCATCACTTGAAGCATTGTTTTTACAAACAAACTCAAGACATGTGAAAATGTGAAGCATGTCAAGACATATACAAAGTCTTTGACTCTCAATGTCATAAACAACAAGTTGAAAAAGAAAGAATAAAAAGAGTCACAAAGCACAGATCTTTATATCATGTCATACAAGAGCAGAAAGAATTAAAGATAGTGATGTCAAAAACATTCACAAAAACATTCATCAATTTGAAATCATTGATGAACAATGACTTAAAAAGAAAGCAGAGATGCTCAATGAATGAAAGTTATCTGCTCAGCGCAATCATCACATCAGAAAACATTATACTGAATCACTTGATCAAGAAGTCAAGATCAAATGAATTAAAGTCAACATTAATCACATCATTATCAATGTCATCTTTTGTTGAAAATCTTACAAGTGAAGTAAGTACTTTGCAAACACTCAAGAAAACACTAAACAGTTTGAAATGTAAACTTTAATGTTTCAGCAAAAGAAGCTTTGAATACTACAGTATAACGTTCACAAGTTCAGAAACAAGATGATGATAGCATTACTACATGAGAAAAAGATAAAAAACTATGACATTTTGATTCTTCAAGAACTTTGATGATTTAATAACATTTTCAGAGCATACTGCTCAGCAACTGTTGATTTCATACTGAAGAATAATGAAGATAGAATCTGTTTCTACATAAACAAAAGAATCAACAGCAACATTTGATACTCAACATGATACTTCAAAGATGTAAACACAATTACGTTATAAACATTAACAGATGATGCACAAATGACTTAGAAAGTTATACATATTCATAAAGCATACAATTTATCATTCAGAAATCATGAAATCATTCATGAAAAAGAAAATCTTTCAAACATTGAAAAAATACTGCACATGTTGAAAAAAAGCATTCTTGTAAAAGATTTCAATCTGCATCACTTCACATGAAAAGAATCATTCTACTTAAAACAACATTTATTATTGAATGAGTTAATTAAAATGATCATAAACATTAATGCATCACTAACATTATTTTAAGACACAATTATGAAACATTATCAAGAATTTCAAATGATAATAAATTTTATCTTTAAAACAGATGACATTATGAATCAATTAATATGATGTGAAATCAACAAAGAAATGAAAAACTTCTCAGATCATCTGTTAATACAAACAATTATAAATTTCAGAATCTGTAAAAAGTCAGCGTGAAAATCGCGTTGTGACTAAAAAACAATGAATGAAGAGAAATTCATTAATATTTTAAAAGAATAAATGTTGAAATCATTGTTGAATCATGAAACAAAGCATTGATGCATAAATAAATACATCAAGCAATTGTTAAATGCATTGAAGAAGATTGTTGAGATTTTCACTTTCTAAGCAAGATCACATGAAATGATCAAAGCAGAATAAACGAAAAAATGTATGAAGATCATCAAAAGCATGCAACAAATGAGAAAAAGCTGTTGAATCATTAACAACTAAACAAAATACATTCAAGCATATGATAAGAAGAACAAGATTATCAAAAAACAGAAATGCAGTAAATATTGAAAGATCATGCAGAATGTTGAACAATTCTTGAGAGAACTCTTTAAAACTGCAAAGTGAGCAAGAAATGCAGTTGCAAACACATTGACTTAAGCGACAATTTTCTTTCTGATCAAGTCAAAGTGCTTTGACATCATCACAATAGTGCAAAATAAAGTGAAAATGATGTTTTAAACTCACTTTTTATCATTTTCAAAAGTTTTTATGCTGAATACAATAAACTTCAAATATTCATTCTTGATTAAAAATGATGCTTCATTGATGCATTATAAGATTAAAAGAGTCATTTACAAAGCAACATCTGACAAGATGTTGAAATACATGAAATACATAAATAGAATAATGCGCAGACTCATCAACAACACATCAGAATAAATATGCTTTTTCTTTGAAAGATGTTTATAAAAGAGAATACAATCAACTCTGTTTAAAAGCGCAGTTACAATAATGATGCAAAAGTCAGACAAGAAAAACTACTTTAATGCAAAAATATATAAATCAATTGCATTATTCAACACACTGAGTAAAATATTGAAGTTCATTGTATTTGAACATTTGCAAAATATCATAGAAGCTTGCAACTTAATATTGAACATTCAGATGAAAGTTTGCAAGCACAGATCAATAAATACAACTTTGCAACTAATTATAAAAAAGATACATATTGTGTAAAGTGACATGAGAAAAAGAGTAGTCTCATTGCTGAGTCTGAATGAGAAGAGTGCATTTGATAATATGATACACAGCAAACTTTTACATGACATGAAGAAGAGAAAAGTTTCTAGATTGCTTCTTGAGTTTGTAAAGAACTTTCTGAAAGATCAATGCATTATGATCACAATTGATGATTACATGATGATGAAATGCAATGTAAACATTGACATATCATAAAACTTTTTACTATCATTGATATTATATCTGTTCTACAATGCAAACTTGTTAAAAGTATGTAATAACATCAAGCTGAAAACTAACTTCATAAACTTCATGAATGATGTTAATATCTTGATATATGAAAAGTTTATAAAATGCAACTGCAAAGTTTTTAACAAGATTTATGATAAATGTGAACAATGATCAAAAACGCATGACATCAAATTCTTGATGACAAAGCATGAGTTAATTCACTTTACAAAAATCTTTAAATGATTCAATATGAAAGTTGATATAAAGCTGATGAAACATCAAATTAATTCAAAATTAAATATCAAAGTCTTGAAAGTTCAATTGAACTTTAAGTTGAAATGAGTGACTCACATGTATCATGTCAAAGCAAAACTAGTGATTAAACAAAAGATTATGCAGACAATCATTGAGTTTACTTGAGACTCATCAATGATGATAAGTAAGCAAATATACTTCATGATGACACACTTTCTGCTTAGTCACGAAGTCATCATATGATATACATCACAAAGAATGAAAGATCATTGAAAGAGTTTAAACATTAAGCTGAAATCAATGTAAGAAAAAGCATTGTGACAAATCATCAATGTTTATCATGTGATATCAACAAAGATTTTACAGATGAAAATAAACATGATGTTGATAAATATTCACTTATGAAAGCTGATACAAAAATCAATAACAAACATGAACTCTTGAAAATCAGATGAAGTTATCAAAATGACAATGCATTGAATTCACAACAACTTGATACTCAAAAGAGATTGAAAATCAAAGCTGTGTAAAACATCTTTACAGCTGAAGCAAAAATGAATGAAAGAAACACTTGAACAGATAAAAATGAATTGAAATCATTTTTACACAGCGACTTTCTGATCAGAATCATTGAAGATAGTTATAGTTGTAAACAAGAAAATGTCAATAAAATAACATAATCTCAATATGTTCATGTTGAAGCAAAGAGTTTACTTAAATGATAGTGATAGCAAAGATGATGTTACAATGATCGCGATGAAAATGAACTGAGAGCTAGATAAGAGACTGAGAAAATCAACTTTAGTCATTACTCATCATGATGAGCTGAAAGAATTAGTTGCAAGAGCGAAACATTTTGCAGACGTAGTGACAGCAAATCAAGAGTGTCATGAAAAGATATACAAAGTATACAATGATAGTCAGACTTCTCTGAAAACAGTGAAAGCTATGATATCAACAAAAGATCAGACACGTCTGCAATGAGTTCAGATTGCACATGAAAGCATTCAATTTTAAAAAGTTACGCTGAAGTTACATTAAATGATGAGACATGCAGAAGTACTCAAAAATGAAGTGATGAACAAGATGATTAATGATGCACATGATTTATCTTTATTGCTGACTGAGCATTAATGCACTGAAGTGATGATAAGATTGACACTCATACAGAAACAAATCAGATAAACATGAAGAATAGTCTGAAAAAAGAGATTCAACGCAACTCATTTTCAATATTTAACATCAAAGATGATACATCAACATTTGCAATTGCACAAGAGTCATGTGAAGTTTTACAGCATGTTATTAATACAGTTACACATGAGAAAAATTGACTTCAATCAATTTCTACATGAGAGATGAGTACTCAATGTTGCTACAATGATGTGCAAGTGCAATAAAGATCAAATGTTAATTAAGCACATTTTATTAACATGTTCTAAATGAAAGATAGAATGAAAGATGATGCAATGCAAAAAAAACATCATGAACTTGAAAAAGCTTCTAGAAATCATGAGTGTGATAACAGCAATCATTCAAATGATACTTTCAACAAGCATACTGAATCAATTTCAGACTGTGACATCATTAAAGAATCAAATGAAAGAAAGAGAAAGTAAAAAAGAAACAAGCTCATAGAGTTTTTACATTGAGAACAGTTACAGTATAAAGTGCAAAGAAAAGTGATAGTAGATACAAAAAGAGCATTACGTTAGTGCAGCACTCACTACAATATATAAAATCTTGCATAAACTCATAATGAGTGTTGAATCAAGTAAGAATCAAAAAAAAAAAAAAAAACTACATTCATGTGAATATGAATTTTTGAAGAGAGAAATAATATTACAAGCATATTAAGACTGAACAAGATTGAAGCTTTAATCAATTTGCAATGAATGTTAACAAGTTCTTTATGTAATAATTAAAGTTAGTCAATGATTTAATCAATGATTTAATCAATAATTTAATCAATGATTTAGTTAAGATCTGATTTAAATTTAACTCAAATATGATTCAACATTTTTTTTCTTTCTCAACATTCTTTTCTTTCATCAACATTTTATTCATTTACATCACATTTTTTTCATGTCACAAACACATTTTTTTCAAGTTTAGCACAATTTCTGAACATTACATAAATAAAAGCTTTTGTATCAATCTTCTTCTGTATTTTTAATATTCAATTATAGTTATTTTTAAAGATCAAGCACTATCAACTCTGATCTTCATTGATTGTATCATTTAAACATGATTCTGACATTATCTTTAATAAATTTTCTCTTCTCATTATTACTGAATACATTTGCATTCAAATTAATTAAAAGCTTAAAACTTTAATAAAAAAGTAATTTACAAACAGTGTTGACTTAATCATTGAAGTTATTATTTTAATCAAAATCATCAATTTCTTAACTTTAAAAACTGTTATGAGTCTGCATAAAGTGAATCATATGAGTGTATTTTAACTAGAAGTTCAAAGCTGAAGAAGAAAGAAGATGCAACACGTCATGAGTTTTACTCATGAAAACACACTAGATCGCTAGCGTGTCAACATCAGCTTTATACTAGTTTATGATAGTTTGACATGATTTATGTTAAACTAACTTAAAGTGCATGATTGCAACATTACTTTTTCTCTTCATTTAGCAATATTCTCATTACTGCAGTTCAGTTGATCTTTCTTGAGTTGATTTCTATCTTGACTTGTTTGAATAACATTCATAAAAGTCATTAATGACTTTTAAGCAATCTTTGAATTCACTTTCATTGACGTTGTATTAATGTAAATTGATGTCATATTCTTTTCAATTAACATGATATTATAGTCATTTGTCTCGTTCATAGTGTCTGAAATTCAATATGTTCTTCACTTTTCATTCATCTTTGTCTTCAATCACTATAAAATCAGACGACTTATTTCATTGTTTTTCTAAAGTGTTTTTTGAATCTAGTTGCAGCAAATTTAACACAAACTTCGAATGAATCTTCATAGTCAATGACAGTTTCAGTCAATATGCATGTTCAATCTTGATCAGAATCTTGAAGAATTTTAGCATTTTATTGTCTAGCTTCTTTGATGATCATAAGATTATTATGTTTTTAAAATTCAGAAACATCATGTCATCTATCTTGTAAATTATTTTCTTTCAATGTTTGTTAATCTGTTTCTTCATTGTGACTCTGACTCTTACTAAGACTTGCTTGATCAATGCTAGTGATCATTTCATGTGTTCAAATATATTCTCTGCTTTGTTTACTTCGATTCTAGCTTGAGTGATCTCATATTCAATTAAGTTCAAATCGAAGTTCATATGAGAGTGAAAGCTCTTATTCAGAAAGAACGTTGACTGTTCAATTGATGATAAAATAGCATTATTATCAACAAATTCAATCATAAATAATCAGATGAATTAATCATCTTGCATATATGAGTAATAACTTTGTAAATATCATTTCACATTCTGATTCGCTTTTTCTGTTTAATCATCAATTTGCGAATGATAGTTTGTGAATAGTTTCATCTTGATGTTGAGTCTCAGACATAAAGACTTTCAAATAATTAATATGAATTGTAAATCACAATTAAACATTATTGATCTTGATAATTCATGAGTTCTGAAGACTTATATCAACAGTAGCTTAATTGTTTATTCTATGAAGATTTCTTTGTCACTTGATCAACATAATATATAATGTTGTTTCTTAAACAATCGATTTATGACTGTCAGAATCGCGTTGTTTTCATCACTTTCTGATAAATCAATAATAAAGTTTAATGATATGTTCTGTCATTACTGTTCAAGTATGAGCAATGACTTCAGCAGTTCATTGATTTGATCTTTCAATGCTTTTGACCTACGACAAACGTAACAGTTTTGAATGTAATGCTTGATCATCATTCTCATCTTCAATCAGCAATATGATTATCTCAGCAAGTTCAATGTTCAATTCATGTCAGAATGATCATTGATTGAAAGATTATGTGCTTCTCTTATCAATCAAGTAATCATTGACTGAGAAACTCATAGTCTATCATCTTTTCAGAGTACTTCATCAAGTACTTTGCAATTGTCTAGATTAATATCTTGACAAGTTCTTTTGTTCTGTTTCATGACTATTTGAATATCAAAGCACAGTTGATTCATTTAATTTTCAACTATAATTTGATTTTAAATAAAAATCATCTCTTCAATTGAATTTTCGTTAACGTTCGATTCTTGTTTTGAATCTGAGTCAAATCTGAGTAAGATTTAAGTCAGATTTTAATCAGCTTTCTGATCATCTTCTTGATCAGCTTCTATTAACTGCAGCTCAAATTTGTCTTTCAACAATAGCATTTGATGCTGATATAACTTTCAATCATTATTTGCTTCAACTGACTTAACGTCTGACATTCTGATCAGCACATTGACTTTCAGATTCTGTTTTCTCAATTGATATATGATCTTGAAGTTATATTCAGATAACTTCTCAGCTCATTTAGCTTGTCATTGAGTCAGTTCTTTAATGATCATGAAGTACTTCAAATTCAGATGATCAATGAAGATCTTGATTGAAATATTTGTATATTTCAATTTGAGACATCAATGTTTCAAACAGCAAATAATGATCAGCAGTTCTTTGTCATAAATCTTGTAATTGCATTCTGCAAGAATCATGTTCTTGCTATAAAAGATCATTGAATGTAGAATGTCTTCATCATCATATTGAGACAATACTTCGTCGTTCACATAGTTCAAAAAGTTCATTTTCAAAATAGCTTTTCTGATCAAGTTGAAATGCTTCAGAATGAAAGCTGTTGTCATTTATTGCTTTAATTCTTCAAAGATCATCTGACAGATCTCTGTTCATTCAAAAAGATGATCTTTTCAAGTCAGCTTTATCATGAGTCAAATGATCTTTGAAAAGTTCTTTATGAATCGTTGATAGAAATTGCAGAAGTCAATGAAAATCTGCACATGAATCAATGATTGCAACACTTTTCAACTTTGAATCACATTTACTTTTTGAAAGTTCATTCATAAATCATTGATGAATATCAATAGTTTAAAAAACGAGATTTTCTGAATCTTGAATTTGCACTTGTCAATATTTATCTGCAAGTTGACTTTGTTATGAGCGTGCTCAGTCTTCTACTGAAACATATGTTCTTTGAGTAAGTCTAGACTCTATCAAGTCTAGCACTCATCTTTTCTCTGTACATATAGTTTTTGCATCTCATAGATCTCACTCTTTAGCTTTGAATTCTCATTTACCTGATTTACCCTTCGTTTACCTGTATTTCTATGACTTGCTTTAGACATGATTCTAACATTATTCAAAGCTTTGTACATATCACACAACAGTAATTCACTTTCTAGTTGAGTCAATTTTTGCAGCTCTACGATCAAAAGCAGAAACTTTGCTACAAACATGTAGTAAATGTGAAGACAACAGTTGATCTTTTTACTGAGCTTATCATTGAATTGAACAAGCTTTGTTACGTGTTGCAGACAAGAAAATCTCGACTGAGCTCTTGACTGAGCTCATTATCGAACAAACTCTGTGACGCGTTGCAGACATGAATCGATTTCTCGATTGATCTCTTGACTGAACTCATCATTGAACAGAACAAGCTTTATTGAATGTGATAAACAGAAACAGAGAGTGCTATCAAATGCAATAGACGCAATCAGAACAAGCTTTGCTTCAAGAATGCATCTGATATTGATCTTGTCATTGAGATGATCAATGAACAGAACAAGCTCTGTGATGCGTTGCAAACAGAAATCAGAAGTAATTTTGCTACAATGATAAACAAGAATTGATCTTGTCGTTAAGTCAATCACTCAATAGCTAGTCTGCTTGAAAGACACGAATCAATAGTGAGTCTGCTTTAATGACATGAACGAAACAAGTGTTATTGAATGTGATAAGTCTGAATCAGAAGTGAGTTTGCTACAATGACAAGAAAATGATTGATCTCGTCATTAAGCTTGTCACTCAATAATGAGTCTGCTTAAACAACATTCAAAATCAAATTTAGTCACGAATCTTTCTTTATTTGCATCTTCTACGATTTATCTCTATTCACAACATTGACAACAACAGCAAGATGATATGTACTGCAGACAGAATGAAACATGTACTATATGTTTCAAAAGAATTGAACATATACTACATGTCTGAAAACACAAAGATATGAGCTGAAACTTGTTCATCATTGAATATTTGAAGCTGAATAGAAAAAGTCTGCTTGAATGACAAGAAAAGTGAGTCTGCTACAATGACACAGAACGACACGAAGTGATCTCTTGATTGAGCTCATCACTTGAAGTGAGTTTGCTACAATGACAAGTCAATAATTGATCTTTTGATTGAGCTTGTTGAACAAAAGACAAGTTCTATTGAATGCAATAAACATGAACGAAACAAGCTCTATTACATGCATGTAGTAAACATGAACGAAACAAGCTCTACTACATGCATGTAGTAAACACAAATGAAACAAGCTCTGCTACATGCGTGTAGTAAACATGAATCAATAGTGAGTCTGCTTGAATGACAAGAATAGTGAGTTTGCTTCAAAGACGCGTTTAATATTGATCTCGTCATTGAGTTCATCACTCAATAGTGAGTTTGCTACAAAGACATGAACAAAGAAAGCTTTATTGAATGTGATAAACATGATCAGAACAAGCTCTGCTACATGCGTGTAGTAGACATGAATTGAAGTAAGTCTGCTACAAGAACAGATAATGATTGATCTCATTATTGAGTCAGTCACTTGATAGTGAGTCTGCTTGAACGACATTTGAAGTGAGTCTGCTACAATGACATCAGAATTCGATTCAGTAACGAATCTTTTACTTGTATCTTCTACGATTTATCTTTATTCACGACATTGATGACAACAGCAAAGATGATATGTATTGCAGACAGAATAAAACGTATACTATATGTTTAAAAGAGAATAGAACATATACTATATGTCTGAAAACATGAAGATATGAGCTGAAACTCATTCATTGTTGAATATTTGAAGCTGAATAGAAAAAGTCTGCTTGAATGACAAGAAAAGTGAGTCTGCTACAATGACACAGAACGACACAAAGTGATCTCTTGATTGAACTCATCACTCGAAGTGAGTTTGCTACAATGACAAGTCAATAGTTGATCTCTTGATTGAGCTTGTTGAACAAAAGACAAGTTCTATTGAATGCAATAAACATGAATGAAACAAGCTTTATTACATGCATGTAGTAGACATGAACGAAACAAGCTCTACTACATGCATGTAGTAGACACAAATGAAACAAGCTTTGCTACATGCATGTAATAAACATGAATCAATAGTGAGTCTGCTTCAATGACATTAAATATCAAGAAGAAATAGACTTGAAACGTCTGATGAAATGAACTTGAAATGCTCAATGAAATGAGCTTGAAACGCTTTTTGATATGACAAGAAGAAATAGGCTTGAAACGTCTGATGAGCTTGAAACACTTTATGTCAAGAAGAAATAGACTTGAAACGTCTGATGAAATGAGCTTGAAACACTCAAATAAAATGATAATGAAATGAACAAGAAAGAAAGAAGCTGATTGAAGCAATGAGATCATTGCTTGACTGAAGAAAGAAAGAGTAATGTTACAAGCGTGCTCAGTCTTCTACTGAGACGTGTGTTTTTTGAGCAAGTCTAGACTTTATCAAGTCTAGCGCTCATCTTTTCTCTGTACATATAGTCTTCACATCTCATAGATTTCACTCTTTAGCTTTGAATTCTCATTTACCTGATTTACTCTTCGTTTATCTGTATCTTTATGACTTGCTCTAGACATGATTTTAACAGACTTCACAAAGCTTGTTTAGCACTTCTTTCACATGAGTTTTATGTTTCTTCAAGATTTTACTGTAGATAAGAATATCATTCAAATATGTCTGACAGAATTTATGCAGATATTCAAACAATACATCATTGATATAATGCTGAAAGAATGCAAATTCATTAATTAATTCAAAGAGCATTACTTTATACTTGTAAACATTGAAGAAAGTAACAAAAGTAGTTAAATTCTCACTTTCTGAACTCATTCGCAGTTTATTGAACGCAGCAATAATGTTGAGCTGAGTTAAATACTTACTGTCTTAAATTCGAGCTAGTACTTCATTTATTAAGAGTATTGAATAACGATTTCTTTTGATCAGAGCATTTAGTTTTCAATAGTTTACACAAAAGCAAAAACTATCATCTTTCTTTTTGACAAATAGTATTGATGAAGTGAAGAGAGTTTTGCTGAGTGTAATAAACTTCTTCTTCAAGTTCTTTTCTAAATACTTCTTGATCTTTTGCAATTTGTAACTCAACATGAAATACAATTGACTTCTAGAAGATTGACTCTCATCTTCTAATTCAATCTTATGATTGTATGATTGATGCAAGAGCAACTGCGTTGTCTTTTCTTTATCAAAAACATTCAGAAAGTCATGATAAACTATTGAAAGCTTCTTCTTCAGTTCATTTAATGACATGACAGAGATCATTTCATTCAGTTTCGCAAAATCTTCGACTGAGCTAAGCGCTTTGTTGATTTCACTAATGATCAAAAAGAAGATCTTGATCTTCTTATTCTTGACTAGAGTTCAATACACAGCGACTTTGATCATGATAATATTAATGAGTTTCTTTTTCTCAGTTGATTGAAAAAGACGAAGTTGATCGAGATCAACTTAAGTGCTTTGCTTTGCTATGAAAGCAGATTCAATGAATCTATTCACTGATTTCTGATTCAAAAATCTCTTCAAGATAATCATTGATGTAACAATCAAGTTCAAGTTCTTTTGTTTCATTTCACAAGTCTTGTTTGACTCAAATCTGTAAAATGCTGATTGACTGCTTGCTTTTGAAACAACAGATTTCAATGTTTGAATCTTCAATGATGATATTAATTGATTGTTTGCAAAATTTATCAAAATTTGATTTCTTTTTAATCAAAGATTTTCAATGATTATCTTGTGCTGATTTAGACAAGTTATTAATAGAAGCATCATTTCATTCTTGTGTTCTTGAATCATGATCAATGTATACATAACATATGTAATTGACTTTCAATCAGAAATTTTATCATACAATCAAATCAACTTTGATTTTGACAGCGATATTGATTGAATATCAAAGCATTCACATAGCTTTGACATCAAAGATTCATCAATGAAAGTCATGTCAGTGACTTCAGTATTTATCAAAGCGAAAAACCTGAATATCTTTTCTAAACTACTTAAGATGATGTCAACAATGAATGACTTGAAATCAAATGAATCATCAGACATGCTGATGAAACAGAATATGAGTATATTGCTTTCAGTCACTACTTTGACGAAAACAGATCATTTTTCAAATTCGCAGCAATCTTGTGCACTTGAATCATCTTAAAACAGTCATATGCTTTATGTTTTAACTTCTTGCATTTGAAGCAAAGTTCTTTCTTAAACAACTCTTTCTGAATAGAATCAAGATTTGATCTTCTGAGTTTCTTTCACGCAGAGATTGATGACGTAAATCAAGCAGACGAAGTGCTAGCAACAGAACGAGCAGCTGAGATCACTGAGACTTTGATGATCAATTGAACATTTAATTCAGTCAATCTAACATCAACTTGCATGCAGATGTCAATAAACTTGTTCAAATTCGTGATTCATTCATTGAGCGTTGCTCATTAAAGATCTGAGCTGATCTTATGCTGAAAATCATTTAATAAAGTCTCATTATTGTACTCTAGTTCTGCGTTGAATCTTTGAAATTTCATTCAAAATTCATGAAAGAAGATCTTGTTCTGATACAGCTTCAAGTACTGTCATTGAGTTATGTGATGATGATTGAGATTGTCATACATTTTATCAATGATCAATAGTACTTCTTCGACTTTTAGAAATGAGTTCAAGAAAGTATTTTGCATGCAAGAAGCTATGTGCTTGATTGCAGCTTCACTAACTCAACTTTCGATGTAGACAATCTTCAACTCTTTGATAGAAAAGTGATTCTTGTTTGTCTTCAACTTATTTTGCATTCGCAATAATCAATTGTTTACATTCTGCAATGAATCTTCAAACAGTGAAGAATTTAATAATTTGATTGATTTCAAGAAATAATCTTCAGAAATCAAAATGCTTTGTTTACTTGATGCAGTTTTTAAATGATGTATAATCACGTTCTTGTTTCTCATCTTTTTCTGCAGACGTGTCTGCACAGCTTTCAACATGATGGTTATCTCATTGACATCTTTTAACATCTGAATCATGTCATTGTAAATCTTGATTTCAATGTCATGCTGTTGACATATGTACTTGATAAAGACAACGATGTCATTTGCTTCATGAATGTTTATTCAAGCATTCAGTTCAGTGCTGATGCTGATCTTAATCATTTCATGATCAAAAAGCAACATGTTCATGTTCTCTTCTTCTGTATCTGATGATGCATTCGTGTCTTCTTCTTCTGATGCTGTTCAATTCTGTGATAAAAATGATTCTCTTCTAACATTTTAAAAGTCATAGTGAGCAATGCTCACTGATTCTGATTCTGTGCTTCTAGTCATGATATGAGTAGAAAATTGCTGATCAAAGTTTCAATGTTACTTTATTGAACTTTCTGAGTTCAAGTACTGCTGAAATTTCTGATTTCTGATGACAAACTCAATAAAAAGTTAGTTAAGAACAATGCATTCATGTTCTTTGATTCTGATTCTATCGAAATTTCTGATTTTTATCAAGCTTTCTGAGCTTGAGTTCTGATTCTGCTGTTGAAATTTCTGATTTCAACTTCTGATTTGAGTTGTGTAACTTGTTTTTATATTGTTTACACGTCAATAGCAAGATTAATGAGCTTTGAACTAATGTTATGAGTCTGCATAGAGCAAATCATATGAATGTATTTTAACTAGAAGTTCAAAGCTGAAGAAGAAAGAAGATGCAACACGTCATGAGTTTTACTCACGAAAACACACTAAATCACTAGCGTGTCAACATCAGCTTTATACTAGTTTATGATAGTCTGACACAATCTATGTTAGACTAACTTGAAGTGCATGATCGCAACAAAAACATTAATTTTACGTGAATACAATAAAATTTTAAGAAACATTGTGATTAAGATGATTTTAAGTCTAATAGTGATGCTCATACTTTATGCACTTTCATAATTAATTAACTTTCTCATCATAAATCTTAACTTTTAATATGAATTTCATCTGATTGCAAGTGAAGAGTATATTACAACATAGTTCTTCATTATTTTCATTGTGATGATGTTTGAAAATCAAAGCATTGTGTAATTCTTCTTGTATACAACTTCAATCATCAAGATCAAAATTATTGCAAATTAAATTTTTTGACTTTGAACTATCAAAGTCAATATTCGCAAAATCAATGAAAATCAAGACAGAAAGTTGTTCAAAAATGAATTCATTGACATTAAGAATATTGAATTTCAATATAAGTTATAAGATGCTATCAAAATATTGTAAGAAATTTTGATGAAGATTGAATTTAAAATGCATGCTGCAATTGTTGAATTCTTTAATTGTGACAAAAGCACAATCATTTTACTTCTGAAACACTTTTATGATTCAACATTTGATTGCATCACATTGAATGAAAATGACATTTCACTTATGTTTTTATATGTTTATCATTGTTACATGTTTCTGATGCAGCAAGAATCATCTTTGTATTTTAACTTTGTTTGCAAAAACATTGCAATTAATCTGAAGTACAAGTTTTCTGAAGAGAAAGTGCATGAAGCTTATCATCAAATCAACATTCTGAATTTTGTGTTTTCATTGCTTAAAGATTTGAATACATCTTGTGACTTGAAGAATCTTCAATTTTTCAATGAACAAAGACAACGCATTGCAGTTGCTAAAGTGTTGATTCAAAAGTCGCATTTTTTGTTGCTTGATGAAGCAACTTCAGCGCTGAATATTCAGAGTGAATGCATTGTGCAGAAAGCGCTGAACGAAGCGACATTGAGTTGAACAACGATCATCATCGCACATCGACTCAGCACTATTCGACATGCGAATGTCATTTTCATCATGAAGAATGACAAGATCGCAGAAATTGACACGCATGAGAAATTGCAGCGACGTAAGAGCAGGTACTACGCTATGTGCCTGACGCAGTCTTTGAATCAGGCATGATGTTTGAATCATCGTTTGAACATCAGGTTTCACATAAGGTCTCGTTGAGAGCTTCTGCAAACATTTTTCCAAATTTGCTAAGCATGTTGAGCAGGCCTCAACTTTACCAATCTGATGACGCTGTTGAGGACGCGCTGAAGCCATCAGACATCGTCGCTTCACTCATCGAGCTCTGCATTAACAATAATTTTGACCGATTGCGCGCAATGCTGACGGAAACTAAATGGGCTACTATTGCTTTAGCTAACCCTCACAGAATTTACGGCATAAGTGACGTCGGACTCGCAATGGATGATGGAAAAAAGGTCTATTCAAGGCGTACGCTCAATCTCGCTTTCTTGATCGATCAGGTCGCGCTTCATGGTCATGCTTCGGTTGTGCCCACAGTACTGGCATTTGGAAATGAGCATGATATTCCCTACGACAAGCTCGTACAGCGCAGCTTGATAGAGGCAGCGCTTCGCAAGGGAAGCTTATACGTATTCGAGGAATTTATCCTGGCTGTGCCAGACGTCGTCAACCAGGATTTATCTCTCAATGGGTCACCACTGTATTTGGCAGGGTCTAATAACAATGGCGATCTTGTAGAATATCTTCTCCAACACGGTACCGATACCAACAAAGCTGATACCTGCGGAAAAAAGGGTTGCGACGTCTTTCTTCTCTCGCTTGCAGCTCGCCAGAATTCGGCCAGATTGACAGAAATGCTCCTGGAACATGGCGCACGGCTTTCTTTCGCAGTCTGGCGCCATCCAAGTTGCGCCCGAATGTGGTTTCATCGACGTGCTTGAAACGCTAGCAAGCTATGGTGCCGATTTCAACGAGCGGCTGAGTGTCGAGAGCATCTACTATGAACCCAAAGAGCTGCTAGCCTCTCAATCCCCACTACACTTTGCTGCTGCCAACGGTGAAGTTGCTGCTGTGGCGTGGCTGTTGAAGCATGGAGCTGACCGGGATTCACTGAGTCTTTCTGGGCAGACGCCGCAGGCCTTTGCGTTGAGCAAGGGGCTTATGAGGCCAGAGAGCATTACGAAGCACCCTTGAAATGGCTATCACGGTGTCTCCAGTTCGAAACGTTTGTTTGAGAGCGCCTAGCAACGTCTAGGCGTCTATGTGAAACCTGCTTAGCTCGTCCTATTGTCATGGAATGTCACAGTCACGGCACTAAGATTAGTCAAACAAGGGATGATTTATAAATGGTTGCTGTGCTGCATTCCCACCATAACAAAATCACTTCCCACTCGCAATACCTTTCTCAACCTACTCGGTCGAGCCAAATCGCACCCATTGACAGTCTTTCACGTATATGTGCAGAGAAGCTTCGCTGCCTCGGGCCATCGACAAATTTGTTCTCTCTCAGTGTCCAGTCTACCAAGTAAGTAGGTGAAGGAAATAATACTACGCCTGAATGTCTTCGACGTGCTCTGTAACGCGGTTGTAACAGGCTAGACTCTATTTGTGCTCAACTTCAATTCTGTGTGTGCTTCAATGTTTTCATTGACAAAATCTCTGTGCTTATTAACGAGGATTTGTCAATCTAAGATGACATATTGATGTCTTACAGCTGAGATTAGGTATATACAGATCATTGAGTCATATTCAAACGAACATAAGGATTTCGTAACCCATAGAATTTACTCTTACAAACAAAGATCTTGACAGCATCGATAACGATGTCTACTTGATGATCACATGCATCTTTTGTCTACGAGCGATCTTATGCAACATGTCTGATTTTCGATCGAGGAAAGACTTCATCTCTTTCGCAATTCTATCAACGAGTCCATAGGCACGCGAATACTACTTTCAATCATCGATGCCACAACCGCAGGGTTCACTGTTTGCGGCGCCATCTGGTTTATCGATGCCCCTTATGATAGACTAGACTCATCTGCCAAACTTCATCTCACACATCTTCGCGTGACTCTTCGAAGAACCCTAGACTCTTACTCTCAATGAAGTGAGCGAATGCGCATGGTACCATTTCAGCCTAATGGAGGCCATCTTCACCGCCAACGCTATGGCCGAGTTGAACTCTGCCACGGATTTCCATCGGACCCGGCGTTGAATTCAGGATTGCGAGATCTTCTTCCACAGTGCATGCCGTAGTCCCAAGTCTTGATCAAAATCGAAAGGTCCTTGGTGGAGAGATGACGGGATACCTCGTGAAGACGTCCCGTTTCGCGCAATAACCCTCGCATCTGGGAAATCTACAGTACCAGACTCCGATGTCCCCCCGATGGTGGTCCAGGTTACCACTTTCGTATACGAAGGAACAGACATGGCCGTTGGGATTTCTCATCCCTTGGCAGACACCTAATCGATTCCCTGCTTTGTTCGAGATTAGACAAAGATTAACTCTAGTACGCTTACAAAAGGACCGTTACCTAAATTGTCCGCCAACTTTCAGTCATCATTGATTGATGCAGCAGCAGCAGGAGATATTGACGCTGCCACCCCGTCTCCTGACTTACTCTGGACAGCATTGTCTCTCCCCAGCCATCGCTACGACTGGTGGGTTTCTGCCTCCAACTGCCCCTGGCCTTCTGTGACAACCGCCGTTCCTGCCGCCATTGCCAACCATCCAGCTGCCAAAGAAAAAGTCGCTTCAAGCACCCCTATTCCCTGGAAGGACTAGAAGACACTACTCAAATCTCCCATACTATCGTTCATTTCAGTCCTGCGTAGATTGACAAGGTTCGACATGCGACAGGAAACCTCATCTCTGTGAGCCGCCATGACGCCCTTGTTGCGCACGTTTGGGCAGCCATCAACCGCGCATGTGGATAGACTGACCATGATGGCATAGTACATTGCGACATCAGTTTCGGACTGCGTAAACGGGTGGAACTGCCATTGAGTGAAATATTGATTGTAGATGTAGCGATGACGCGACGAGAGGCTTCTTCGTCCAGCGCAGCCGTTGCTACTAAGATTTGTGCTACCTTGGCAGAATTCACTGCCGAGAAGATAGCTGCCCACATCTATGGTGTTGCTTTTGAGCTGAGTCCTACAAGCGCTCTTTAGACGGAGAAGTATCATAGTAACGTCCTGAGTACATGCCGGCTATAAGCTAAAAATTTGGGTCTGTGCGAAACAACAGAGACTTTATTTCGTGCAAGAAATAAATTGACTGTTCGATAGTTGGACGAGGATCTGTAGAAGAGAATAATAGATCACATATAAATCTTTCTACATAACACCTTGCATAATTTAGAGCTCTCCGCCGGCCTTCATAGCTATGCAAAATTTTGGCAATACCTCGTATCATTCATCGGTTAGACAGACTTTTAGTAAAGCTAACGATCACGCTGAAGAGACATGGAAAGTCCCATTGTTCTGAGTAAGAGGCTTCAGATCCGATATGAAGGCATTTGTCTTCGAACAAAGAACCCAATATTCAGACAATGAAACTCGATTCAATTAACTTCAGCCATGACCCCATTAGTTTAGCTCTTGCAATGAGTATTCGATACCGCATTGCCATTTTAGTGCATTCAATACCATACTCTGTCAATCCTGAATATGTCCTGGTCAGCCATCGCTCCGACTCCCGTGAACGCGGAACAGGCCATAGAACTACTCTCAAACACCCGGAACCCCAACATCTCTGGTTATTTCTTCCTCGGCACATACGAGCAGCCCATCCTCCGATGCTACAATAACAACCCGAACAGATGGTTGAATAAATTCTCCAACCACATAAATTCAGGCATCCTAGATTGTTGGCTCCGCGAGAGTACTATTTTCAATGCCCTCAGTGAGTATGATCACATGTTTGAGTTGGCGTCGCCTCCTGGACCTTACCATGTCCCGAAGGTTCACCTTTCGGCGAGATTGCTTGATCAAGTGAGCCACATGGGGAAGGACTCGTTAGTTTTCTTCTTCGTAGTCAGAGGACTGGCCTGTCCACAGACAAAGCTTATCATCAGATATACACTGCGGCACACCATCTTAGCCATGATCGACGAAGCCATGCAGGGATTCTCGACCGAATTTTGTGGAGCGATGCTACGGTCAGTCGGCTTAGAATTCTTTGCGCCAACCACTCGACGAAAAGACTGGAAGTTGGTGCCAGTTGATGAATTGGCAGAAAATTCTGATCGTCTCGAAAAAGTATGGACGGACGGTCCCGATTCCATGGCTGGGGCCAGACCGATGATCGAATTTCTTTGCTGAGCTACTACTGAAATGACACTCCTTTATACGAAATTTCGATATCGAGTATTGTGCAAATCGATACTTCCAGAATAGAAGGCGGATTTTTCATTTGCTTCGTCATCTTAACGCGACCTTGTCGCCTTGTACAACCTAAATTCGAGTTATTCCCCCGGTCTTGTGCCGGTTACCAACGCGAAGTATCGTCTGCTCGGCGACAGGGAGATAATGAATCGAAATCAGAGATCGTCAAAGAAGTACTAGGCCATGACTTTCGGTGGTATTTAGGTATTCAGATCAGCTGTTGCATCGTACGTGTTGTCCGACACTTGGTTAAAGACTGCTCCCTCTGTTTCTTGGTTTACTAGGCTTTCAATGGTTTTCTTCGCTTGTTTGCTGCTTCATATATTATTTTGTTTGGCCGCAGAGATAGGAACGGTCTTAGACGTATTCTTGTAGATTATTCTGTGCACATAGCAGTACTCTAGACCGCGGGAAAGGCTGTTGATAAGTTCAAGCATGGGAAAGTATAGAAGCATATCTTAGTTACGACTTAGGGTTCTCCGTGTCAATGGAAGCCGAGTGTTTAGCATTTTCTATATCTCAGGACTTGTCTCTGGCTGGTAGTTGGTGAAGCGCTAGCGCATGAGTAGCGTGTGAGGGAAAAGCAATTGACTGTGTTGCGATTGCGATGGTCCTTATATGCGGCTATTGACATTGAACGTAGGAAATTCAGTAAGCTCATGGTGACAGAGAATAGAGAAGCACCACTACCGCGTGTTTGCAGAGGTAGCATCGTAGTAAACGACCTTTCAAGGGGCGCGTAGCAATCGATTTGCTCCCAAGTCTCATAAGGCTCTCTGGTCTGATCGTTGGTTTCAGTAGCTTCGGACTATCTCAGTAGCCTAATCTTTCAAAATCTTCTCTTCTAATCACACTGTGTCTTGCTAAGAAGTTTTTGAAGTCTTCTCAGGTTGCAGTTTCGATGGCGTCAAGAAGTGCTCTAGGCCACTCGGCCTGATATCTTCGGATCTCATAGTTAAATTGCAACAAGTGCACAAATGGGAATAAAGTCACAGTTGAATTCTCGGATGCTACGTTTACCTTTTCACGCACAGTGACTACATGATGCGCGGTTTAACGAAGGGCCATCCAGGAATGCTGAGACTGCCTTCTGTCAGTCAAACTCTACTGCTCATGTCCAAAGCGGTCGACGTACTGGTCGCGGGCTTGGTATCGCTTTGTCTCTCTGTTGGGACGACGGAAAGAGCTCGTAGTTCCCCACCTCATGGCTTCGTGTAATGGCGCCATTGGTTGCAGCGCCTCTACTTTCTAAACTTAGTGGCATCAAAGAATCCTCAATCTGGGAAAGGATGGCTCGTAAACACACTAAACGTTCCAAGAATTTCGTATCATGAGATCACCCGATTAGGGAAAGGACCCGAACATGCTACGACTCCGAGTCCTCGATGACCTGTTAGACACAGCTGCGCCTGGAATACTGAAAATCGTTGATCTTCCAGCCCCCAACATCGAGGAAGACCAGAAGCGCGACCACCAAAATAACATTACCACACGGGTATTAAACCAGCTTTTCGGAGGTGTCTGGGCTCATCCTATCTATCCGAGGTGCAGATACGACCTTCAGTGTATCCTCCCATAGTTATGATGCAAAAAAAGCGGAGCTTCCGAATTATGATATCAAGCAAGTGCTACTTCCCCACACCGAGCATGCGTTCTATGATTCGCCAGTCCAGACCATTGCATCTAAAATTCAGAAGGTAAAAGCGAAAACACCTGGGTTTCGAGCCTTGCCGCACTGCACACGTTCAAGGTAGAGAACCCAGATTTGTTCAAGCACCTGTGCACAGCCCCAATGGCTATTGGTCTTGTTTCTCGCTTTAATGGGGTTCCATTGTACCAGGCAACAGTAGACGCCACAGTCACAATGCAACCTAGCTCTCTCAACGAAATCAAGCGTTTGCGTTGGCATCCAAACCTGACAGGGTCGTTGCTAGCGCCATAGGATGATTTCAAGATGGCACGGCTTGCGCATCAGAAGCTCGAAGAAATCATGCGACGTGATAGCCACCAGCGGAAGTTGGTTCTCAATTCTTGTGATCTTTACATCTGTAACAAAACCACGCTTCTTCATGGGCGGGAGCGAGTCGGCGAGGTTCCACGTGCCCGAGCAGGTAATAGCCGGCAAGTATCGGGAGCCTCAGGTGAAGGTATTAAGCACATGCGTTGACGAGCAATGGCTTATCCACATGCCAACATTTCAGGTACGTAAGATAGCGAAGTTGTTGCAAAATGGGATAGACGCTGGCGGATCCAGCATCAATAGCACAAGCGTCACAAAACAAGGACATTCGAGTCGATAGCTCGAGGAATAGATTAAGTCCGTGGCTCACACTGATCTGTTGAACCTCTCTTCTTCTCCGAGAGTTCCACTAGCTCGCTTCTTTGTTGATTATCAGCCTAGATGTGCTCTCAGTAAGGCACGTTTCAAGTTCATCATGACCAAGTGCCTGGTATTGTAGCGTAGACAATGAGCTCTAATCATTCAGCTCAATACTACAGGTTTCCATTTGATCAAACATGCTGGCGTAATGCGGACTGCGGTCAGTAACTTCGCTTCAAGTTCCTCAAAGTACTTGTAGCAAGACGTGTATTGTGATTGCCACGTCCTGAGTCTAGTATATGTCGCTGAACACCGTATCTAGTAAGGCTCTGGACGCCACCATGAGAACAAAACCTGCCTGATTATTGTTATAAACCAGCACATGATTCGTCTTTAAGCACTTGAGTAATTTATAGTATATTTCATCGACTCGTACCTTGCTCGCAAATCCTCGGAAATACACGCACGACCTATCCTTGTCGTAAACACACTGGATAAGTGCCTCATCGTACCTTTCAGGGAATATACACACCTTCACAGCTACAAGTCCTTCAAAACAGTTCATTAAGGTTCGAGGTCTTGCGTTCACTATTCATGAATTCTGCCTATCTTTACTGGGTCCATGCTCTTCTTGGCCCAACAGCAAAATTTCCCACAATTTCTCAATACGCTCTTGATATCGATAGCGAGGTAAGGAGTTTCAGAGCGATCTGAGGATAAAATAAACATCGGTATGCCTATTCAGTAACGCTTCGTGTCTTACAGCGTGGATGCATAGTTGAACGCTCACGCGTCATTCGCTTAATAAGACTTCGTCGTTCAGTACCTTACGTCCTCTACCTCATAGTGGCCCCCTCGGCATCGGTGTAAAAAAGGGTTTGAATTACTTTATACTCCGTAACCAAGGATATAGTGTTGTTCGTGCCTGCTGATTGTTAATCATTCTTAGTTCACTACAGCAATCGCTCGTGACGCCGTACCTCCATCCTCTATTCTTGCTCGTACCCGGCTCCTCCAGCGGCTCGATCAATATCGCGAGTATAAGAATTGATTTACTCCTCAATCCCGCTTCAACTCACAATGGCCGCCAAAATCGCGAGCAAGGCCTTGCGCTTCTTGACAACTGCTCAAATACAGCGGCTCCATACTACTCAGATCAACCCGAATCCTCTACTCTCCCAGCCAAATTTGTTGGAGTCGGCAGTACACTCGCCAAGGAATATTGAATACTACACCAACCAAGACAACGTGTTCCAACTCGCCGCAGCCCTCTCTGTGAGTATTATGAAAAATCACGCTTACCAAGATGGCAACAAACGGACGGCGCTTGTGGCAGCAGACATGTTTCTCAAAATCAACGGGTACATCCTCCAGAAAGTACCACTGCAGGCGAACAGTACCAACGATTGTGTCATCCAACAGCTAGCGGACGCGCATGTTGCGGTGTGTACTAATGCATGGACCGCCGAGCAACTGGGCCAATTGTATCAATCGATGGCTACAGCGACTGAAGAATGGGGCGCCGATGTGGAAACCTATAGAGATGCAGCCATTGAATATTAACGGGTTGCACTCGGTCTGATATCCATCCGCTTCATCATGAACGGTAACGACACATCTCCTGTATGCTTCGGGATTCACAAACGGTGGAGAAGTCCATTGACATGGGACGTTCTTCAAGCGGGATGTAGGTCGCAAAACGAGACATACGTCCACTTTAGGTGAGTTGCTGGTTATGATGACGATTGCACAACCCACTGCTCACATGAAGCGCCTTTAAAGGTTTTTGGCTACCAGTATAGACATCCACAACACTCCACAACTACATGTCCTTCAGTTTTTCCAGCACGGCTTTGATGTTTGGCGAAATAGTGCTCGCGAGTTCTGCAAATCCCGCTGTTTAAGGTCAGAAGCTGCCATGTAGCTGCAGTAAGAACAGAAGTTTTACCATCAGGAGTACCACTTATAGCAATTGTATGTTGCAAGCCATCAGGATATAGTGTCGCTGGGCTCACATTGGAGGCGGATCGAGGGGGAAGCTGTTGGGGGATTATGAGGCGAGGATAAATGGGCGGCACTCCTAGCAGTTGAGAGGCTTAGCAAAGCTCATAGACCCGACGTAATGGGGCTAACTTACCATGGGCGAAGTGTTGCGTGTCATGAAAGAAATTCAGTGCATATCTCGCACAGCCATTGGTGAGAGTGGGGCCATTGATGAGCGAGGTGCCAGCTTGGAGGGCGTGGCCAATCTCTGGTGGGATCATCACATAGGAATCTCCCGGGTCACCAATCCTGATAGACACCTTCCTGGTAACAAGTTCCCCGTTTACACCATAATTGACGAAATCAGCTGTCGCGGAGTGAAACGCTCGCGCTCGCACAGCCGGCTTGATGCAGTAGATAGCGGTGAGGCATCTGGGACTGAGACGGAGCATGAGCGGAGGTTGATCACAGGAGAAATGAGGACAGGTTGCTTGCTCAATTGCGAGTCCAGTAGAGTATGATGATCGACCGTTACCGGACCTTAGGAACTAAGGTATTCCGTACTCCGTACCTTATTACCTTACTATACTGTATGTGGCTAGCGGACTAGTGTTATATTGGGCAAAGCTAAGATAGCGTATGGTAACATAACATAAGAGGCATGGGACAATCTTCGAACGTACATTTCGGAATTCGGAGACAAGGCCGAAGCAACAGGCGCACACATCAAAAGGAAGAAAAATGATGGAGTTGCCGAGTTCTAAATAAGACACACACTCTGTAGCCAACTAGACTCGATTTTCTGATTTATCGCCAGTGCATCAAAGAAATCAAAATCAAATAAGTGGTCAGCCACCGAGCTGATGATGAAGTACAAAATAACTCCCCTACCAACATCGCATGCCAAAGGGTTACTAGATAAAGGAAATGGATCTATTTGAGCTTCCTGGACAAGTGTATCTATCCTCGTCAAAACCTCCGATTGTCTCGAACATGCTACGAAATGATCGACTTTTGGGTCTGAACGCGAGGCTGCATCCACCATGCTTGGATCGACGTCCCCGCTACGCATACATGGCTCATCCTGCATGGCTTATTCCAGTCAAACTCTAAGGTTGCCCCGTCTTTTACCTTGCAGGCGACCCAATCAGACTTCCACGTTTTTCGCTCGGTTTGCGTATCCCGAAGCATTCGTTCTTTCATGCTATCTTGAGGTTGTACGAACAAAACGCAGATATCATATTGCTGGTTGACACTGTACTCATGCACATGTATTATTGATCGATCGAGCTTTCTCTCTTTGCTTTTAATGGTACATGATCTGTGAGTCAACAACTGCATTCCATCTCTCAAAACAGCCCACAGCTCACCATTATAATGTCTCAGTGGGAGGAAAATTTGTACCGCCAAGGTCATATATTACACACCAAAGAACCCATGTGCTTTTAGATGCTCCCTTTTGCGCAGTAATATGCGCTATGATTGATTTCCAAGCCCTCATTATGTCTGAATGTGTACAATGCAGCAATACTCAGACTCCCTGATTCAGCTGTACCGGCTGCTCGATGATAATCCAGGGGCCCGCCTTGACGCTCTCTAGTGTCGGCGCGCCCGGTGCATCGGTAAGGAGAGCGAGAATTACGCCTCTTGCTTCGAAGTTGGGAACCTTTGACGCTTTTGTCTTGGGATCGTAAGGTACGGTGATGTTTCTCAATCCGTGGAAATAGACTATATAGTATTCCTTGCCGGATGCGAACTTCGGTTGGTTCTTGGGATTGGGAAATGCCAACGTGACAGAAGATCCAGGTAACAATGTCGACGAATTGGTAATGTAGGTCATCGTGGGCAGGTTCTGACTAGGATATGGGTACGAGGGGTTGCCAGGAGGGCAAGAGCCAGGAACAATGTATACACGTGTTGTGTCCAGGATTTCGTTCGCGTACGGAAAGGCGGTATCAACTGGCCCTCCAAAGGGAGATTGTTTCCAGGCCTCCATCAATCCCCAAGCTGTGTGCCGTGCCTCGACTTGACCGATGGCAAGCAGTGCCTGTTTGGACGAGTCTAACTTTGCTTGGAGGATAAGGCCGGTGAGGAAGGCCATACTAGAGATCTCCACAATAGTGTGGGCCGCAAGGTATCCCACAGCATCTTTGATGCCAAAATTGTACTTGCAAGGGGCGGGCTTGTACGACGTTTCCGATATTGCCTCCTGAAAAATGCGAGCATGGCCGGCTTCATTGTTGCGGATCTCTACGATCCTTGCATAGGTGTCTTTGGGGAATCCAGACTTGACAAAGTCGGCAGCGGTGAAGGTATCTACACCGTATTGGTAGAAGAAGAAGATAGCCCACTCCGCGCCGAGAAGGTTCTGGAAGAGGAGGTCATCAGCGCCAGGAGGGCCGCTCTTTGTGGGAGGAATGGTAGTGGTGTAATTGCCAGGAAAAGGGACTGCTGTGCCGTTATAGCTGGTGTAGTAGGGTGATTCGCCTGGAATGGGGCCGAAGTCTGGGTCGTTGAGCTCTGTCGCATTTTTGTTCTTCGGAGAGACCGTTGGTGCAGCGTGCAGGCTGGGGAGAAGTAAGAATATGGTGAGAAGGTAGGCAAAAGTGTGAGACATCTTTACGGAACACCAGTTGAGAAAGGTTGGAAGGCTGGCGAAAGAACGTCAGAATTGGATGGCTGTTAAGGGCGGCTACGAACTATTTAAGAATACGGAAAGCGTCTCGATGACGCTCACAACACATTCACAACGGTAATACGAGATACACAGCCGTTTCGGCTTTACTGTGTCCGATGACCAGGGTGATTGCCAGAAGAGGAGTTTCATACCCAAGCAATCAGCTCTCCTGATAACGTTGAAGGTTCAGAATGGAACCGCCTAATACGGCCCAGTGAACGAAATCGACCAGTGATTACCCAAATCGATCCGACTGGTTCGGGACGACGACGCAAGGAAACAGTAAGGTTTGGGGGGATGACAGATGATGGCAAAAAAACCGTAATCCAGCCAACCTTCGCCAATGTCAGCCATATTCTCAGCCAATGGAACGGCCATATATCGGCCAGCCGCAGCTTCCATAACTTGACGTTGTACAACAAAGGATGGACAGCCTGTATTTGCCGCATTGGAACATGCAGGTCTCTCCGACACCAAAGCCACTATCAGAATTTGCAGGGAAGAATGGTGCCGGGACGTCAAACACACCTTCTGGAATACTTTCGGCAGTTGGACCGAGGTTCGGGTTTTTAGAAGGTTATCAGATACCTGAAGGATGAAGCTTTGGAACTGGAGGATGGCGAGGCCAGTACGTGGATCGCCGGTGAACGAAACTCCGCTTTTGATATAAAGTTGCACTCAACTTTCTGTCTAGTCTTGAGCTATATTAGCAATATCACGAATATTTCCATACATAGGTCAAGGGGCTTCGTAGGGAGATATTTGGATACCATTAGCCCCCTGTTGGAGAGAGATTGGGTACGGCCCGTAGGACGTCTTTCCGGGCAAGCGCACCAAAACCTTATACAAGGGCCCTTATCAAAGTTTTCCTTCTTCGCTTCCACTCCGATGCATCGCAGATGCACGACCAACGAATGAAGATGCGATGACACGGAAAATAGACGATCAGTGCATCGAGCTTGATTGCGGTCTACCATGATTCATGCCTTGATTGGCTTGTCTGTATAACCCGGGAAGAGGAACACGAGTGGAACGCTTGATTGGGAATTCAACAGGCCCCACACATGATGCATTGAAAATCCACCCGACAAAGGACAACAACAATCTTCAGCCACAGATGAATTGACAACGAGCTTCTGGACGCTCATCGCGCACGAGACGTTACCCCGACCATTACACCGGAATACACCAGTGGCTTGGGAAGATGATGGAATGGCGTTCTGTGTAGCACCTCAACATCGGCGAATGTAGACTCGAGGTAACCAGACTTGGAGCCACCTGGCGCAGTGCTCCTGGGGGGCCATTCAAATCGATTGTCCACCGCGACGGATAAGGTACCTACATTAGTTGTATGCTGACACTCTTTGCGATTAGATACAGGCGTCTTAGATCTTGTTTCGCACCTTTCGCTCCGTCGACCTTGTCCTTCTTTCACTCTCACAGCATTGAACAAAGCTGCTCCAACTCTCGTTCCAGAAGCTGTAGAATACTGTAGGACTGCACAAGGTTTAAAATCTAAAGATGAAGCTCATCTCTCCGCTCACTTTCCTGCTTGGCACCGTCGCTCTCATTGCTTACAAGCTGGTTCAAATTCGCATTGCGAAAAGGCGTCACAACGTCGAGGCTGCCCGCCGAGGATGCGGCGCCGTACCCATGCTTCCCAAGAAGGACATGCTGGGCATGGGCAGATTCTTTGAGAGTCTCAAGGCCACCAAGGAAGAACGGGGGCCCATTTATGTGATGAATACAATGGATGCGATGAGCAAGAATATCCATACAGTGCAAGTTCGTGTTTTGGATTACGATTTATTGGTTACTCGCGACCCGGAAAATGTCAAGGCTGTTTTTGGCACGCAAGCCCCAGAATTCGACATCGGTGTCCACAGAACCCAGAGCTGGAAACCATTGCTTGGAGTAGGGATTTTCACCTCGCAAGGAGAGCAGTGGAAACACTCACGAGCCTTAGTGCGCCCTCAGTTCTCGCGGGAGCAAGTCTCGGATTTGGATCTTGCAGAGAAACACACCAAAGAGCTCTCAAACAGACTGCTTCCTGGCCAAGATGGCTGGACAGGAACAGTCGATCTCCAACCATTTCTCTACAATTTCGCCCTCGATACTGTCACTGAATTCATCTATGGCCACTCCGTGTACACTCAAAACCCCTCTGCTCGTTCCCAACTCCCCGTCCTCAAAGGCATCGACAGCCCCGACCGTGCAGGCCTCGGTCCCCACCTTGACGCTGGAAAATACTGGATTGAAACGCGCGGCGCATGCTACAAGTGGTACTGGCTCATGACCTCCAAAGCTTTTGACGAGCACTGCGCCGAAGTGCACAAATTCGTCGATTGGTTCGTGCAAGTGCGCCTCCGCCGCGGTCCGCAACCCACCGAATCAACCAACAAAAAGAAATTCATCCTGCTCGACGAACTCGCCCAGGAAACGCAAAACCCGCTCGAACTGCGCAACGAGACACTCTCCATCATGTTCGCGGGCCGCGACACCACTGGCGCGCTCTTAGGCTGGGTCTTTTACTTCCTCGCGCGCCACCCGGCCGTCTACGCCAAACTGCGCTCCGCCATCCTCGCCCAATTCGGCACCGACCACAACTCCACGGCCGACATCTCCTTTGCGAAACTCCGTGTCTGCCACTACCTCAACTACTGCATCAATGAGACCTTCCGCGTCGCCGCCGTGATCCCCTTGAACGAGCGTGTAGCGGCGCAGGACACGACATTACCGCGGGGAGGCGGCCCAGATGGCAAACAGCCCATTTTTGTGCCAAAGGGGAGGCAGGTACTGATTGCGACGTATGCGGTGCAGCATCGGGCGGACATCTGGGGGGACGATGTGGAAACGTTTCGACCGGAGAGGTGGGAGGGGAGGAAGGTGGGGTGGGAGTTTATTCCGTTTGGGGCTGGGCCGAGGATGTGTCTTGGTCGTGAGTGTCCATTCCATTCGACCCGCATTGACTGTGCAGGAACTGTGGGAGGGATTTGACAAGTGGCTAATACGTGGATCCAGAACAATTCTCCCTCATGGAGACCTCAGTCGTTGTCGTCCGCTTCCTGCAGCGCTTCGATCAAATCGAAAACATGGAGCCCCCAGGGCCGATCAAATTGCATCATGCGATTGAGAACCGCAGTGGGACTGGGGTTCAGATTAGACTTCATGAAGCGTAAGGAGAAAGGTAGGGGTTATGAAATTACATCAATGGCGCAATCTCGCGATTTCGGTGAGGCGTTACTTTTGGAGATGATCTCTCATTTCCATCGAGAGGTATTGCCAACCGAGACATTCAAAGGATTGTACTCGGCAGCTGGGTCCGACTGAGAATGCATATGGTGAGATGGCGCTGTCGTACACTCTCAGAACCAACAAGTGTTAAGAAAGAGCTCTCCTATTCGGCCATTTGTGACTTCAACATGTTGACTTCTCTACGCTCTCTATATTGAAGAAAATCTTGGATTTTAGATGCATCATGCGTACCCACCACTTCTCTAGTCTACCCATTTCCTGCTCAAGCCAATTCCTACCCAAAAATCCCTCTCAGCCATCTCCTTAATCATCCCCCCTTCAGTCTCCACTCCACCCCCCTCAACCCCCTCCTCTCCACTCACTCTACCCCATCCCAATACCAAGTATCCCAACTCCATCCATCCCCCAGAACCTCTTACAGTCTATACCATTCCCCTCTTACTTACACACTCTCCATTCACACCTACTGACAGACTTGGCTACCTCTCTTCCACACCAACAAGAAAATTTCCAATTCGTCCAGTGCATACCCAAACTCAACCCCCCGAAACCATCCCGGGTCGTCTCCCTCAACCTACCTCGCTCCCACTGTCACCTCATCACCTTCCTCCAAGCCAGGGTTTTAGTAACCAGACACCTAAGCGAACAAAGCTGAATTTCGGCGGTTTGGTGTCTTCTATTCTGTAGTTAAAACCGGTATGAAGTACCGCCTCTCTTTCATCCTCTTCCTCCCCTCACGAATCTTCCTCTCCTCACAAACCCTTCCCTCTAACACCATTCACCCTTACTGCGCCACCCAAGTCACATTACCCCTTCCGACCAAACCCATACCACCAACCTACCCCCCCCCAGCCCTTTCCCATGCCCGTTTCCCTTCCCTATTCCACTGAATGCACCTCCCAGCACCCCTCTCACATCCGCCCCAGAGGTCTCCAAGCCACCCCTTTCGCCCATGCTTATGCTCCTCCGTTGACCTCCTCGCATACACCCTCCCTTCGCCAACCACAGCTTGACTTCAATTCAAAGCAAGCCCACAACGGGACGAGCTATCTTTCACCCTACCGCCCTCTGCACTTGGTTGTAGGTCGGCGTGTACGATAGAAAAGGCTTTGGGTGGTTTGGTTGGGTATGGTGGCTGGTGAGATGGGAACGGGTAGGTGGGGTGGGGTGGTTGGGGGTTTTATGGTGATGGGGGATGGGTAGGGGCTAGGGGAATGGTGATTTGGTGGTGAGGTGTTTCCCATCGTTTCATCCTCTCTTACTTCCCTTTCCATCACCTCTATCCCCATTGTCTACCATTCCATCCAATCTTAGCACCTTCCTACCAGCACACCCGGCCTCCTTCACAGCGCGGTCTACTCTACACGCTTTCACCACTACTTTGCTCAACTAGGTCCTTGCTTGTGAGATATTAGTGAACTGAGTAAGGAGAGTGTGGAGAGTAAGGTGGGGAGTAGGGAAAACGGAATTGGTTGGGGGAGTAGCTTACAGTTTTCAAAGGAGTAAGAGGATCCATATGTAGGCCGACGCAAGGCGAAATCATACGGGGTTGGTAGGAATGAAGTGGAAGTGAGAAATATCTTCGGAATGAGGATGGCAAGAGGAGGAGGGTAAGGGCGGGGAGGATGAAATCAGAAGAAAAAAACAGTTTAAGAGAAAGGGTGGGGAAAAACCGTAAGACAGCCAGCAATGCCAAACCAAGCACCCTTTTCAAACACACCGCCAATCTTCCCTCCTAATCCGTCGACCGATGCCACCCCTCTAATCACCACCCCAATCTCTCCTCCAATCTCCAAAGCGATCCTCGTACAACCTAGTCCCAACAAAACTTCTCGGTAACATGTTCTTCGCTCAACTGCCTTGGCTACACTACTGCTGGCATTCCAACGACATTGGACCTTCCGCGATTTGCAATCGTGTTTTACTGGATGGCGGGAAAAGGACAATCCTGCAGGAAACGAGAGAATGAAGATATCCACAATGAAAAGCCCGGGGGGGAGGGGGGTTATGGGCTGTATAATAGTTGTTGTGAGTAGGAAGTTCGATGAGGAAGGCTGAAAGGGGCTTACCTAGAGAGAAATGTGCAATGGTATGGTTTTGTGGGTTGGTGCTGGTGATGAAAATTATCAGAGTGGGTGTCACGGGTTTGTTACACTCTAGGGCTAAGGGGTAATAAACCATTCCTTCGGTTTTTCAGTACTCAGCATGCTCGAATTTTCATATATTTTTCTTTCATCCTATCCACTCCTAATAGACTGTCTACCTTTCATTATTTCCAATTGGAGCAGTCTCTCAAGCTATAATTGTTTCCAGTTCCACCGCAAGGCTTAGTGCTTCCGATTGGCTATTGCGTATGTTCGACCTCGAATGTGTAGTTATGGCGTGCGGGATCTCTTTCATTCTCCCAGAGATGTCTTTTAGTCTGCCCTGTGTATAGTGGCACATTTTCCATCTGCTTCCCGGCAATTTTGGGCTCCGCCGAGATCATCTTCGAACCATCTGCTCATAGCACGTATCGAAAGTATGGATTCTCCTTGTCCGTCAAATCCATGAACGCCAATCGATCACGATCTTCTTCATTTAGTTCGAGAGCATCTCGCCTCTTGTTCTCTGCGCGTAGGACGAAGTAGAGGGTGATTGCAAGGACGATGACGATGCAGTAGCTTTTATGGTGTCAGCGAATTGAACTAAAGAGACAGTAAAAAGAGATGAATATATCTTGTACCAGATGATGAGTCCTAGCCAAAGCTCTGGATAGTGACGTTTCAAGGTTGGCGTACGGATGAGTTGCGGTCCGATAATCTACAAAATGTAAAAATCGATATAAAATTAATGGAAGGTGCAGAACCTACATTACCGACACAGTAAGCAATGAATATGGCCGCGGCAGTAAAACTCTTCTTTGTCGCCCCTGCCACGTTGGCCATTCCAATACTAATAATCAGACTAACCACCGGCCCAAAAAATCCAATAATCGTATATCCGACCACAGGGGTGGCGGCATGGTGGGACCAAGTGCTCTTCCAAATCATGGCACAGCCTGCAATAACAGGGAGGCAGCAGAGGATGATGAGTATAAGGCGAATGTTGGGGATGCGGCTTGAGAGATAGCCGGTGAGGAGAATAAAGATGAAGACTATGCCTCCCAAAGGAAATTGGAGGAGGATGGAGTCGAGGGTTGTATAGCTAAGAAGACCCGGTTCAGTGTGGGAACGAGGTGAAGGACAGGATCTTGCTGTACCCAAATGTAGACACAATCAATGGACCGAATCCACTGACAGCGCCGTTGACGGTATAACTATGCCTGTCAGTTGGTGCACTGTAGGTTTTTTCAAAAGGACGTACGCTCCAGCCATCATCAGCGCCACAAGCCAGACCTTGATATCGAACAACCCTTCTTGTATTTGCGACCACTTGATCTTCTGGCATCGAACACCAGTTTGCCCCTTTCTTAATCTTTCGACTGCAACTCTTCGCTCTTCTGTAGATAGGAACCATGCAGTCACAGCCGAGTTGGGTATAGCGAAGCAAATGACTCCAAATAGAACCGTGAGGGCCCCCGCAAAGAGATAGATGTATTGCCATCTCTTCAAAGTCCCACCGGTAATTTGTGCAAACCCATAGTTCAAGGCACCCCCTATAACAGTCCAGGCCCCAGTTGACGAAAACCACAAGCTTTGCCTCATTGATTGCTCCTCTTGCGTATAATATCCGCTGACTATACACATGAAGCCTGTGGGGATGATGCTCTCGGCGAAACCGAGGAAAAAGCGCTGAACGTACAAACCGCGGAAGGAAGTAACGGCGGCTGTGAGCATGGCAATCAATCCCCATAGCATGACGACACCGCCGAGCACTCTCCCTAATTGGAACCGTTGGAGCGTGAGAGTCATGGGAAGCAGCCCGGCAAGCATCCCGAAGTAGAAGACCGATGTCGCCCAGCTCAATCTTGCTGTGGATGTTGTGGGTGGTTTCGCATGGGTGTTGACAACGCTGAGAGAAAGGTCTTTGGCCATCCCAAAGAGGACGGCGCTGCCTAAGATTGCCTACTCCGGTCAACCACTTCTCCATTTTGTCACTCCCACATGGGGTGACGTGCCTTGTCATAATACACGAAGCCATAGCCCATCCACATCCACGGGATTAGAAAGAGGTCGATTTTGCGCAAGACTCGCCGTTCCACGTTGGGATCAACGCTCTGTGCATGCTCAGATACAATCGTTGCGGCGATGTCCTTGTCGAGAGAACCGATGCTGGAAGCATCCTCAACGAAAGGCGGCAGGAAAGTCGAGTGTGCTCCCTTCTCTTCGTGATGTTGTCCCAGTGCTGCCATGCTGTCTCACTGCGACTGCTACTGGAGGACGACGCTTCAAGAGTAAGACCTCTCAGGTTGGGCGCCGTGGCCAAGGGAATCAAGAAGCCTTTTCGACCGGAGGGAAACGTCACAGGAAAGTCGAGGGAATCAGATGAGAGCCACATTGGGAAAATTCCCAATGAGATGGATGCTATTTCAAGCTTGGAGCTATCAGCAGAGCTAAGGTACCAAGAGAGGATAGCACGCATTACATACCTTACCTTACGAGTACCGTAACCTGGAAGGTACGGTACCTTCCCAATACCTTCATCCAGGTATTTTGGTGCATGGCAACCCCCACCGCCCCACCGCCCCACTGCCCCACTCTTTCATTGGAACCGCGGAGAACCGGCGTATCGGGGGCAAGAGAAGAGACCATCATGACGACTACGCGATTGATTAATCTCTTCTAGTCCTTGTACGGAGTAGTAGTCATGCTTCTAATGAACCATTACCGTATTGCCCCGCCAGGAGAAAAGAAAAAGGCAGGTTGGTGGATGGATGGGTTGAGGAATTGAAAAAATGACGCCATCTTATCTTACAGTACGGAAGTACGGAAGTACGAGTACCGTAGCGCATTCCCCGCTTAAAGTCAGTCTGCACGTGTCTGCCAAGCCGCGGTTAAAGGTAGTGGAATATAGAACCCAATGGGCTCCTGCTGCTCCAATCTCAGTACTAGTAGTATCATCGCCCACCTTTCTCGTGCTTGAACATGCAAGAACCAAGAGTAGTAAGGTAACACCATATCTCGAAGCTGGGAAGTCTTCCTCCAGAAGTGCATGCACCAATCCTTCGCCTGGTCCGATGTCGTGGACTTTCAATTCTACACGTCGTGCATCCAAGAGAAGGGGAAACTGTAAAGGATGATACTCCTCGTCTTGAATTCAGACCGAGTACCGTGTGGCTGCTCTCAAGTTGGTCAGCACTATCAACAAAGCTGCCCTTGTCAAAAGTAAAACTGCATAATTGTTTTATATCTTTGTTTCTTTTACCTGCTTTTCCCTCACATCTTCCTGATCGTCGTTTCCTTTTTCTCAATCACCGTCATCAAATTAGTCCTGTAAGGTTGGGAGCATCCCCAGCTCCTAACTATAAGCTCGAAGTCCACTGGAGCCCACGGTGAACGCCTGCGCCTTTACGCCGCCGCAATCTCCTTGAAAAATCTCTCCAACGTTTGGTTAACCTCATCTGGCTTCTCCAATTGTAGCCAGTGACCCGTGTCCACACTCTCGACCTTGAGATTCTTGACATATGGTCTCATACCCTGCTCTTGCATCGAGGGAATAGCGATGTAGTCATTAGCAGCAGTGATGAGCAAAGTTGGTTGCTTAATGTGGCTCTGCTCAGCCGCAAGGGTTGCTTCGTCGTGGACATTCACATTCGCCATCTGAGCTTTGTACCACATAAGAGGTGGACCGTAACCGCCATTCTCGGGTGCAAAGATCTGATCATGGATATCAATTTCTTCAGAGGAAACATAAGACGCCAGAGCCGAAGTTTTGCCTTCTGCAAACCATGATCTTGCAGCACCTATGAGGCACATGCGATCCTTGAGCGACACTGGGTCTGGACAATACGTCACAGAGTCCGTGCATTTGGCCTTTGTTGGGTACAACCATTAGCAAGATATAAAAGCCCAGACAATGATGGGGGACGATGATGAACAATGTTTTCTAATGGTACAGTGAGACTGCTGCTTACATCACGATTCATCATATCCGCAGCGTCAGGATCGTTGAAGAAATACCAGTACCCAAAGATAGGATAGCCACACGTCTTCTCGGTAATCTCGTTAATCGCCTCCACGGAAAAAGGGCCAGAGGGCGCTTGATAAGCTACGTCCAAGAATGCAAAGCTGATGAATCGCTCGGGGAAGTAGTTTGCGAGCCGAGACATCAGGAAGGACCCGCTACGAGCCAGATTCACATCAGCTCTTTCTTTCATGCCACAGGGATTGATACTCACAAATCATGTGCAACAGCCAGGACCTTACCGACTTTCTGAGCATCGAGGATACCCACTACCTCCTCGCTCATCTTCTTCATGCGGTAAGCTTCCAACATCTCGGGCTTGTCGGTACCTCCGTAACCTAGCAGATCAGGCGCGATGATTCCATACCCGAGTTTGGAGAAGTAACTGATCTGATGCCTCCAGTCGTATGAAGAAACAAAATATAAGGCTTTTGGTAGGATGGTTTAGAATGGACATAGCTGTACGTTGTGCCGTTTGGCAATCGCGTCGTGGTGCTGAGCGAAGGAAATGCGATTTCCGCCATATTATTCTAGAGATAATATGTGAATAGAGATATACCTATATCATGAAGAAGGGTTTACGATACAGAAAGAGAAGCAATGAGTGATTTCTATATCGAGATCGCATTCACTTTTCACTTGGCATGGAGTCGCTCGGTCTTTCGGCATTTGAATGGTTGCATGATTACTCACTCACCTGTGACTCACCTACACTCCACCAACTCCGAAGCTGGCTTGGAGCAAAGTCATTGGCGTTATGCATCGCCGGGGATCGAGAATATGAGTCCTGGTAATGTCTATTTGTTGGTCTGTGTGCTCTTGTTTCTAGTTTGCAGGGCACTATTACACGGTGGAGGTAGCTGACAGGTCTGTGGTGCCTTAGTTTGTTAGATTGTACCCATCAGCAGTAGCAGCGCTATATAACAACCTCATGCTACTTCTCAACGTTAGTGGCCCAGTCTCTTCGCTCTCCACCAGAACACGCTAAATGCTGCTGCAGCGAGAGCACAGGAACAGAATGCAAAGCCAGCCTGAATGGCTATGCCATAGCACTCTCGAATAACAATGCGTATCTCTTCTGGATATTCTTGAATATACCCGATACTTTGCCGGATCCTCTCTATGATGTGATCCGCTTCTTGGCCTTTGAGGTGTAGGTGGAGCTCAGTGTCAAGAACGCGGTGGATAAGGATTCCGCACAAGGATACGCCTACTGCTGAGCCCAGAGACCTGGAGAGGAAAGAGCATGCGGTTGCAATTGCTTGGTCTTCAGAAGAGACATTGGACACTTGTATCTGTCAGTGGCAGCCTATGAGAGTGCTCGTCAATCGCTCACATATCGCTATCAAAGACGCAGTAACCACCATACCCTGTGGTATGAAACTGACGATGGAGCCACTATAGATACCTGGCAGAGAACCCCGACCCTGCCCTGCAGCCCAAGCAATTGGCAGTGATCCTAGTGTGCCGGTTATTCCGGCGCATACACCAAGCCAGTAAAATTCCCCCGTCCTCTTGATGATGATGCCTCCCAGAAGCGTTCCCACTACAGAAGAGATGGCCAGGGGTATCATGCTAGCACCGGATTGCGCTGGACTCATCTGCAAGACGACCTGGAGGAACAAGGGGATGTAGAACCCAAAAGCCGTGAATGCTGCATAGCCAAAGAAGTTGCAGGCATAGCATACAAACAGTGCTCTGTTGAACATGATATGGCCAGGGGTGAATGGCTCTGCGGCAAATTTGGTTTCCACCAGGAGGAAGCCGGCAATCAACGGGAGAGTGGCGCAAGTAAAGGCGATGGCATAGGGACTTCTCCAGGAGACGTTGATACCGCGATCAAGGCCGAATAGGAGGGCAAACACCGTAGCTACCAGCAGAACAGCTCCCAGGAAATCAATGCGTTGAAGTTGTTTCGTCCAAGCTAAATCATCTTGACGCTTGGGGAGGTGGAGGAAGAATCCCACAGCAATTATTGCGAGCAGGCACAGGGGCACCTGGCCGAGAAATGCCCTGTGATTCAGGTTGATACACAACCTCTGATCGGGGCGTTATTGGCTTACCATCTCCAGCTAGTGTTCTGGACTATGATACCTCCTTTATTTCTGATATCAGCGTCCATTCCCACAACGAGACCCAGGGAGGCTAGTACCAAGGGGCGCGCCAGAAGTGGATCCAAGAGCACCAATGAGGTTGAGATAGCCCTGCCATGTGCCTCTCTCTCTCGTTGGAATAAAGTCGGACAGGAGTACGGTCACAACAATGCTCATACCGCCTCCTCCAATGCCTTGAACAACCTGCACTAATCAGGTACTTCACTCTGCAGTTTGAGCACATAGGAAAGCTCACCCTCGACGCTATTAAAGCGGTCATTGTGTGGGCCAATCCACAGCCAAGAGAGCCGAGTCCGAATAGACTGTAGGCAAACAACAGACATGGCTTGCGTCCGAAGATATCGCTGAGCTTACCGTACAATGGCTGAGAGCATGTCATGGAGAGGAAATATCTATGTAGATTCAGGTACTATGTCACCTCACAGAGATCACATCATACCCAGTTGCTATCCAGGAAACATTTTCCAAGGCATGTAGATCACTACCGATATTTCCATTAATGGCAAATACAATCGACTGGTCCAAAAATGCCAGAAGTACCTATGTTCATCAGCTTTTCTACAATCGTGTTGTTCCAATCCCAGAGACCGTACTCCGACACCCAGCACTGGTAGAATGTATTTAAGGCTTCTCGCTGTCCTCAAAGTGTCAGGATCATCTTCTTCACTAGGCTCTCCGCGTCTCTCGACATCGGCTTCGTTGGCATTATCATTTGGGGCCGACCCATTGTCGGTTGCTTTAACCCCGCTCGGAGCTGGAGTTACAGCACTGGTTGTCGCTGAGTCGTCAGTTTGACGCTGCCGGTGGTCTCGTCCAAGAAGAGGAGACCGTTCTGTAGCGGTGTGTGGACTTGACATGGTTTGTACTTCGAGACTAGTTGCTCTTTACAATGTGTGAGACAAATGCACATTGTTATATAGACCGGATAGATACGAATCTCTCTCTACAGCTAACGCTCGCGCGTACTGTAACGCGTGGATTGCCGCCGGTGTGGAACATCCACGACTTCAACGCAGGAAACGAAGTATCTATTCTTGTAACTTGTAACGTTCGGCAAATATGCATCAGATGTCCATGCCGCTAAAGTCCGCACTGTCTAAGGTAACGTTCGAAGTTGGATGGTTGATGGTTGATGGATCTGATATAGATATTAATCTATTCATAATGCAGTTACGGTTTACGGTTTTCCTACGCCGCGAGAAAAACAGGTTGGGCCAATCATCCACCGATGTTACCACCTCTGCATATCGATGCGGCAGCTATCCGGCACAGCTGATAAGAACTGGTGGTTGTGGCATGTTCCTGCCGACTTCCTCCTTCCAGAACTACTTGCACTGCAATATCTACATGATTGAGATTAGGAGTCACTCCATAAAGTTCAGCACTCTTTGGAATGCGCAGAAACTCTACTCTGTGCTATGAGTTATCCCTTCCGCTTGTACTAATATATATATTGGACCAGACAAGGAATTATCTACGACGTGACTCTCATCACTTTGCTGAACCCGCAACCCGTACCGTCGTACGGAATACATGTACCTGTCCCTGCTGACATCTGCGTATAAAGTGTGTTTCCATGCTGACAGGATCCTAGGTGCCTGGGCTTCAGCCACCAGCAATGAATGATGGTTTGTTCCAATAGGAATCATCCAAATACGATCTGCGATATCGAACCCCACATCAAAACCCATTCACGCCGTTTTACCCACAGCCTCCTGACGGCATTGCACGAATGAGTCGATGTATGTTGCTTTGATACATATGCCTGCATTCCTGCGTAACAGCCTTGAAAGTTGACTTCCTTGATTCTTTTCCACTATTCTATCTATCTGCTTAAAACATCTGCTCAACATACCAAGAAAACTATCTCACCATGTACAATACAGTTTCTATTGGCGGGCTGCACGTCGGTTTTGACTGTTACTGAGTTGAGAAGAAATGACTGCTAAGATCATCTTAGGCGATACTCTGGACGCTTACCTCTGTCGCAACGGTACTATCGATCGGGCGATTCGCCATCCGATACGCCAATAAAAAGCGGCTCCTTTGGGACGATGCTTCCCACCTGCTCTCCTTGGTCTTCCTTGTTTGTCTTGCCATCGCCTACACCGCCAAAGGGTTCCCGTACTCCCAACGAATTGCGAGGATACAAATGAAGAAAGAGAAAGCACCACCGCTCAACGATGCGTTCTATCGTGAATACTTGCAATGCAGAGTAGCTGTTACACTTTTGGTTTTCTTTGTTCTGTGGACGGTTAAAGTTACCTTTCTGATCCTCTACCGCATCTTGTTTGACGTGTCTCGAACATTTCTTCGGATGTGGTGGGTAGTTGTGGGTCTTACTTTCGCCAGTTTCTGGGTTTGTATTGGAACCACTCTGACCCTCTGTGGGTCTGCGAGTGACCTTTACAATTTCCGTAGGTGGTTCTTCTCAGAATGATAGAATTGCTTTCCGGAACTGAAGTTTACAGAAAAGTGCGCTTCGCCGACTACTCAGCATGCCGTAAGAGCTACATACAAGTACTGGTGTGCTCTTAATGTGCTAACAGATCTTGCTGGTATGACTTGAATCCAATCGATACAAATATGCGAACTGACATCAAAGCTGCCTAGTTATGGCCTTACCAATATACATGTTATTAGGTTTGCAAATGCGCAAGGGCCAGAAGGCTGGTCTCGCTGGTGTCTTTTGTCTCGGTCTCGTGGTTTTTGTATTTGACATTCTCCGCACCGTTGAGTCCCTCGTCTCGGGGACCTTCTCGGGTGTTGCTTTGTGGTCAAGTATGGAGGTTTCCATGGCGGTAATCGTGGCTTCTCTGCCACCATATCGCACATTGCTTGGCAACAAAACAAGAAAGGGCACGGTTCGCTACCTCAGCTGGGACCGATATAAGCAATTCGACAAGAGTAATAGCCAAAAAGCTAGCACGGGCTTCGACAGCGCTAGAAGCTATCCGAACGGGGCCTTTTCAAGCGTCGACGAGGAAGCGATTGAGTTACAGAGATCATCGTCGTCGAGAAAGGGCTCATCGACGTTGTTGCCGGCTCCGCTGGCTCACTTTTGGGGATCAAAATGAATGTCCATTTTGCGAGTAATGTGAAACAGTGTCAGATGAAGCCCGGTGAAAAAAGCAAGGCGTATCCTGTAATCCAGATACTTTCAACATATATTCTCTACACTCTTCGCAGCATAGTCTTTTTCAACCACGTCACAACTGAAAATAAGCAGGTTTTAAGCAGTTTGAACCGAGCGAACGCCAAGATGTCGTGAATGTGTCTCAGCCTCACCAACGCATCGCGAGTGATCATGACGCGATCAAAGGTCATTCTATCTAATTGATTAAAAGATAAGTTTCTTACTTACTAGAAATCATTACACTGTAGGTTTCTCGTTCATCTCAGTTCTGCAGCTTGTTTCACAAACATGGTTAGTTTCAGTCGTCGAGTAGATGACACAGTCACTGATATTCTTTCTCCACTGATATTTGGCCGCATATCTTATTTTGGCCTCTTATCACGCCTCCTTCACTCATCCTTAAATAACCCCCATCGCTGTAACGCACCTAACTCGTCCTCGCCGCTTCCTAAACCTCTTGCCCTCTCTTCGCCTCACTTTTCCAAATCTTTAACGTCGCTTCCCCTCTTCTCAATCTTGCCAGCTCCTTTTAACCTCTACGTCAGATGATCTCTTCCCCACCAGAAGACTCGAGCTCCCTCTTGCTTGCCATGAGCTCTTTCGCACCACGATCCGCCAATTTCTCCCGTGTCTGCGCACTACCTACTTATTCTTCGGAATACCTCTTACCGAGCCTCAAAAGTTGCCACCGCATAATCACTCTGTGGTCGACCGCTCAGCAGCCTAGTCCCGTGCCCGTCTCACCAGCACAGATCTTCCAGCCGTCCATCGCGGAAGACACAACATGCAGCCCTGCGGTCAACGAGATAGCGGCTGCGTGTCTCTGCAACACCAGCCTGCGTCACGCACTCATTGTTTGCGTGAGTCGAGCACTGATTAGAGCCGGTTTCGGGGCCGGACCGAGCACAAAGAGGTTGATGACAACATGCGGCTTGGGCAACAAAGAGCTTTGTCCTGAGACATGTGTTTCCGCCAAGTGTCATGGTTGAAGATCCTGTCCCACGTTCTCAAGGTGTCTGGGTTCCATCTTGTCAAAGGCGAATATGTTTCACGAGGCATAGTAATAGAGTGTTGAGCGCGATATATAACTTTCAATAGGATCCCTCACTGTGTACTTTCCGCTACTGAATTGCCGTAAGCATTCAACATACGCCATCTACCCTCTTTCTTCCTTCCTTCCACCGGCCAGCTCGAGCCGTACAACCGCTGTGCTGTATCCTACTCACTCAGACGCCATGCCATTCCCCGTCCCCGAAGACACACCCGCAAATAAAAACTGCTGTCTGGATTGTCACTACAACAGCCCATGGTACTCCGAAAGATGTGAACGTTGTAACAAACCCCTGGAGCGAATTACCTCAGGCACGCTATCGATCACCAGCCACCTGTCCTCCATTCCCGGCGCATCATCTTCGGCTGGCCGCTTGGGGACGAAGGCCCCAGACATGGTGGAGCCTGGGATTGGGAATATGAAGAGAGAACGCATCGGGCATGATGCAGAATGGAGTTGGCGAGGAGGTCAGTGGACCAAGACAGGGTAGTCCGTGCGAAGAGTGTGATCACAGTATCTGGATTATGGTAATCGTTGGATATGCAAAGTCAATAAGCGTATTATTATTATTATTATTCGCATAGCTGAGATTGAGCATAATACACCCCGCGAACAGTTACAGATTCAAATCAAGATGAGGATTCAGACTGGTTCCTCAATCTCAAGTTGTTCAATCTGATGCTCTCCTCTCTAACAACCGCCACCCAATCGCGATATTCCTTACCTGCTCGTTCAGATCTCAAGTCTTCGGAGCTAAATCGGTAAGAATCCCACCACGCCCCGACATTCTCAAATCCTAATTGCATAAGTGCCTTCCTAAGAAACTGAGGCCAGCGCACGTCGAGCTTTGATCCGTAGTCTGTGATATCTGTGATAAACGCTCCGTCTGGATTTGGACAAGTGGCCACCCAGTAGCGGGGCCAGTATGCTGTAAAATCCCAGTTTATGATCTCTGCTAGCCGGCCTTTTTCGCCAGGTAATGGAGGATAAACAAAAATATTACGGGTCGTGAGCTTGGAGTTGTAAAGGACGAATTCAGGTCCAGAGTCGGGGATCAATGTCATGTTGGAACTTTCTTTCAGATGTGTCTTGAATCCTTCCTGCGAAAACCGAGGCCATTGGAACTGCTTCCAAGATTCGCTGTGTGGGACGTCTTTGAGCGGGAACCATCCGACAAGTCTAGTTTCTTGAACGCCATGTTGATCAAGCGTTTCCAGCATATTAGAGGTATGCTGTGTCAGTGTTTTAACATGAGCTGCAACCTGATCCGCGACGTCTTTGACCTGGCTGTCATCCATATAGACCAATGCTTCAGCCATCAGCACTCCCCATGCACGTTTCATGATCATAAAAGTTCGGGTCCAGGTGGGATCGATCCACTCATAGATAACCCGGGTTGTGGGAATCTCAGGGTGTTTATCATTGATGAATTTGACGGTACGACCTTCGAGCTGAGCGCCTTCCTGCCAGCTGACGACCTTGACGTACGTTTCAGGGGTGATATGCCAAATGCCGTAAGATGTGGTTGACACAAGTTTACCAGCTTGTGCCCATCCGGCGGTCTCAGAAGTCAAGGCTGGATCTTGTGGTCGAAGGCATAGAATGGCGCCATTATCCGCCCATTGTACCACAGCATCGCTTGGTACCATATCGGGAGAACTGTAGTGCTCACAAAAGAACATCGATCCCATCGCCCATCGCCCAACCAACTTGATAGACTTGCTCGCCGGGACGTCCATCTCCCTGCCGTGCGTTAGCAGATCCTACGATGAAGGTAGTTTGAAAGCACATTCAAGCAAGGATGTAGTCAGACGGTCGACCTACTTGATAGCCATGGTGTCTGACAGGCTGCTTCTTCGTCAGAAGGCTTGCGTGTGCTACCAAGTAAACAAGAAAAGAATTTTGTTACCAGGATCGACTGCTAAACTCTCAGAACGTTGACTACTTAAAGATGATGGATCGAGCAATTTATCTCAAGTAGATGATGTTAACATATACGGTCTTCGAGATGCAAGCAGCCATTCAGCAGCTCGCATGTTCAAATCACTGCAAACATCGCTTGTACCAAGAGATAGTCGCGGCATGGAGTAGAAAACAAAGACAAGCACCTTACGATCATGGTCAAGTTCCATTTCCGGTATGATAATTCGAGCCATATATCTCAAGTAGACGGTGCGAAAATATACTGTCTTTAAGATGCAAGCAGCTATTCAGCAGCTCGCATAACCAAAGAGATAGTTGCGGTATGCAGTAGAAGACAAAGACAACCACCTTACGATCACAGTCAAGTTCCATTTCCGGTTTAGCTCTGCTTGCAAATGATAAACCAAGCCATGTATCTCAAGTAGACGGTGCGAAAATATACTGTCTTTGAGATGCAAGCAGCTGTTCAGCAGCTCGCATAACCAAAGAGATAGTTGCGGTATGCAGTAGAAGACAAAGACAACCACCTTACGATTACAGTCAAGTTCCATTATTCGGTTGGCTCAATCATTGCAGATGTTACCATACAGTACATTTCCTTTCATCCAGTCCCTAAGAAGCGAATAAACAATTTTCTGACAGTTGTTCGCAGGAATGAAAACGGAATGAATTTCGTGAAGACCCGTTCTATAGAGCCTGACCAGCAAAGTAGACACCTAAGGACGAGGATTCGCAAAAGAGCGATCAACGTACGAACATGCAGAGGCAAGCAGAGACAGCCGATGAGCTCTGTGAGTGGAACTGCGCGCTCGGGAGTCAGCCTTACAGGTCACGTTACCCCTCGGGGAACTCTACGAGTACGAGTAGGTACAGTACCTTACAGTAGAGTACCAACTGAAGCGCAGGCTTCTGCCTGCGATGTTTCCCACTCACGTGCAAGCCGAACGACATGATCGCAGCTTCATAAGGAACATTGATCAAAGATGTCGTTGCAGGAAGCTGACAGACAGCAGCTTCGAATAGCTGGCAACAGCAATGAATGGGCGACGAGCACCCCACCTTACACTCCCTACCGCACTACAGAAGGTCCAACGGCAAGGACTTAACTATGTGACACTTCGGTAACAGATAAGTTATAGCCTCAGAACCAAAGAACTGCACATTTCCGGCGCTGAGTATTTTGAATTGCGACCATGGCCTCTCTACTTCCGTACCAACAGCGCGACGCTCATAACCATCTGCCCATCACTTCCGACACCATCATCAACATTCTACAGTTTCCCCTGCCGGTGCAGACTTGGCTTGACAGAGGTGTGAAACAACATGACTTGGCAGCCTCCCCGACCACATGATGCCTGCTCATGAAACCACAGCATTGTGCGACAACCAACGGATTTCGGGGCAGATACAGAGAAACAATCCCGAAATGAGAAGGCGAATGAGGCTGTGAGCAGTAAGACCGTGATGAAGGTGGAGAGCAAGAGAATTGATGCTGTTAATCGGGAATGGAATCAAGACTTCTTCCTGCCTTGGTCCAGAGTTTTTCCTCATTAAATTCCCACAACCAGAGATAGAGGGATTTTTCGAAGCTGCACTGAAGGGTGATCAGTCGATTGCTCGACCCGTCGTAATGATTGGTGTCGATTTGGAAATAAAAAGACGAAATTGGGGCAGTGATACTCGATCACTCGGTCCGGAGAGAAGACACGTCGATGGCCACATTTCTGATCAAGAATAGTCCTAATCTCAACATTGCCCTTGTGGGATATACTGCATGACATATCGCGTGATCTAGAGGCCAACACCGGATAGTCCAGAATTTACTAGCGAAGCCTGTCAATTTCGACCTCGAGTCGCCAAAAGGAGAGACCTCGCTTTCCCAAGCTACTTTGATGGAACATCATTCAACCGAGCAGCCACTTTCAGGGAAGTCGGCTGATATCAACGCCAATTCAGTGGGAGCTGACTCCATGCTATACCTAGCTACCTCGGGCGTGAGTTTGTCATTGGCACAAGTACTGCAGCATGATGGGGCTGAGGTTGAAGAAAGGATGGTATCTCAAGCCGCTGCACGAGGAGAGGATTCGATGTTGGAATTAATACCACTGTCGAAAATCCCAGTCAACGTCAATTTCAAGACTACGAATGAACAGGCTCCGCTGTTACAGGCTGTTGCTCAAGGGGATCAGAGAATTGCCAAGCTCTTGCTGGAGAGCGCGTGCTGTAGTCCAGGAGAGCATGTTGTGTGGGGCTGCCTCACCCGGCAAGTCATCGATTCTGAAATTGCTGCTCAAACACTCGAAATATTGATAAACGTTGGCCTGGAAAGCTGACTCACCTTCTGCATCGAAGTCAGCGGACCTTGCATGCCGATCAAATGAATGTACGACTGTCCGTGCTGGAACATGGCTTTTCTACGTTTTCTTTCATATCCAAACTTGGAATAGCATTTAATCAGGTGTATCGGCCTCTTCGTCTCCCAACCCAGTCAGTCGTGCCTAGAAGTATCGTATCTTGGATATCCTGTAGCTGTAGGCAAAGCAGAAAACTTCGTGCCAGAGATGCAGCGTTCGTACTCTCTTCACATCGTAAATCCCGCGTTGAAGAGATTTCACTCTCGAAAAGTGGGACACCATCGCGTTTTGTAATTGACGTTGTGCCGAACTTGGTGATGTTCGCCACCGTCGAGCATTGTTTCGGAAGTGTCTCTGGCCGTCGTCGTGGCATCTGACATCACCCCGAAGTGGACTTGCTCTTTACCGACAATCACCTTGTTCCTTCAATGAATCCCCTCACACCAAGTAAATCTACGTTTCGTCTCTCGATCTGTTCTCACCCCCATCATCTCAAGGGATTGTGCCTGTTGACGGTGGGTACTTGCTCAAGTTTGGCTCTTGAGCAACACGGGTAGGGCGGAATTGGACGAGCAGCCAACAGGGAGAATGGAGCAAAGCATGGCAGAGAACAGTTGTATTAGGTGACGGCAGAAAAGTAAGGACATCACCACAAAATAAATGCATATTGGCGAGCAACAGGCGAAGAAATGATCTGCTCAATGATTCTGCGCCGACCGGACGAGATGATTCAACATAGTTCCCCAGTATGAATCGGTGGGTTCAATCAAGCAGAGATTGTACCTTCGCCTTCTCGTTGCATTCTTTCAACTTTCCAGCCTGAGCATGTTGCTGCCCACGCCGCGCGCTTCTTTTCGATCGAAGCTCAGAAGCATATAGCGAAAAAGTACAAGAAAGGGCTTCATTGAGCCGCCAACCGCCATTCTACCACTTCAATGATGAGAAGCTTCGGAAGACGTAGTTTGGTCGATTTCCCAAGCTTTTCTCTCAGTCTTGTGGGGTGGCTATAAATAGAAACAGATAGCCCCGCCAAACCGCATCGTCACACCAATGGAACGTTCAAAGCAAGTGAACCCAGATGGTTCCTCTTGCAACCCATAACGTCTCGCAAGAGACTAGAAACCCCTTGTTCGATATGAAGACCGAACTTGTGAGACTTACCTTGCGAGAGACTTGACTCGGCAAGCCTGCCGATCAAGTACGAAGTAGGATGACGAAGCTCAAATACCTGTTTAGCGTGGCGGAGTATTGACAGCCTCGTCTCTTGCTCACGCTCTGTCTTTACCGTACATCCTTTATCGATTGCTCTTCCTATGGAAGTCTCTATTTGCTCCTAGCCGTTACTTGCTCTTTTCCTTGTATACAGTCGCTTCTGGACTCTTATTGAGCCTTTGCCATTTACCTGTTGTTAACGCTACATGAACCAGATCAGATACACATCCCTGAGACCCGTTCCAGATATTCTACTCCCGTACGATGCATATCTTACTATGGCTTCTTCCCTCGTTGCCTGTGGCGTTCGGAGCTGCATTGGTACCTCGCAACGCGACATATGCCTGCAACAACTCTCCAGACTTGTGCAGTAGATCGTATTCGAATGTCACATACCTTGGTGCTCACGACAGTCCTTTCCTGCGGAATAGTTCCAATGGCTATACCGATTCTGGTAACCAGTAAGCCAGTCCCTCTCTGGTGGCAAACGCATAGACTCACAGCCATAGAAATATAAACAGCTCAGCTCAATTAGATGCCGGCGTCCGACTCCTCACTGCACAAGTCCACAATAGCAACGGGGAATGGCACCTCTGTCACACAAGCTGTAGCTTGTTGGATGTCGGAAAATTGAGCGGTTGGCTATCAGAGATCAAGAGCTGGATGGACAATAACCCACACGAGGTGGTTACAATCCTTTTGGTGAACTCAGACAATGCACCAGCATCGGCTCTTGATTCAGAGTACAAAGCCGCCAACATCACCTCATACGCTTATACACCTCCAATTACAACAACTACCATAATGACCTGGCCAGCGCTGCAAGATATGATTTCAAATAATACGCGTCTTGTTACATTTGTCGCATCGTTACCTCCGTCATCAAACACAGTCGCTCCATATCTCCTTGATGAATTCACGTTCGTTTTCGAAAACAATTATGACGTTACAAGCCTGTCGAATTTTACGTGTACCCCGGACAGGCCTCCGGCTGTGCAGGGAAATACACAAATGGCTATAACATCTGGACGACTCCCCCTGATGAATCATTTCCTAGATACTCAGCAGGCTTTTTTCCAGACACCAGATTATGGGAATATAACAACCACGAATGCTCAAAGTGGAGCTGTTGGAAATCTGGGAGGAGCGGCCGCGAACTGCACAACCATCTATGGGAAAGCTCCTACATATGTCCTCGTGGATTTCTTCGATCAAGCCTCGGCCATTAGCACAGTCGATGCTCTCAATGGGATCACACCTGTAGGCCGAGCCGGAGTATCCAATGTGGCGACTCAAGCCAGCACCTCTAGAGGCTTCGGAAGAATTGACGCAGTGAGCGGTGCGTTTACGAAAAGCCACTTGGGCCTCTTCTTTGTGGTTGGCTTAATGTGTCAACTATGAAAGGGCCTCTTTCGGATCATGGATTGACGATATGGAAGCATGGAAAATTAAGCTAGGGAAATATTGCATAGCACGGAGCAAGGGGCTACCTGGAAAGGGAATCACTGCATAGCGATGGGCGTTCTGCTGGATGTCATGACAGCCCAATAGCCATTGTATCGGGATACATATCATATTGTATACCCGGCCTTGAGCAACATGCAAGAGAGTACACTAGACTCATAGAAAGGATTTGAACATCTAGGATCGAGCCTGCTATTTAAGTGGTAATTCTTGTTTTTAGCACAGATAGAACATAGAAGCAATTCCGACCTCACAGCTAGATATGTATGCCTCCTTAGACTCATCCGACCCAGATGAGATCTCGACTCGCGCTACACGTTAACGGGCCGAACGCTGCATGATCGGTCCTTGCAATGCAACTGTTGATCCATCATGGCCTCCACATCGCCTAATGGCCAAACATCCAAAGCTTCGGTTTTGCACGGCGTGAAAGACCTTCGACTAGCACGTTCAATTCTTCCAAAATCACGAACCTCAGCTAATGTAGCGCCCCATAGGAAGACCGTCATATTGGAGCTCCGGCGCCCACCGAGCTTCAGATCTCGGTTCGCTCAACTGGTCTTTGCGGCTCCGACCTCCACAACTACCACCACTACCGCAATGGAGATATATTGGTTCGAGAGCCCATGTCGCTGGGCCATGAATCCGCAGGAGTCTTGTCAGCAGTAGGATCCGCGGTGGAGGACTTTATGGTTGGGGACAGAGTGGCGTTGGAAGTGGGATTACCATGTACAACATGCAAGAGGTGTTTGGAAGGGAGATACAATATCTGCCAGGAATTGAAGTTTCGCAGTTCTGCAAAAGCTTTTCCACATTTCCAAGGCACGCTTCAGGAAAAAATTAATCATCCGGCGGCATGGTGTCACAAGTCCGTGTTCACGGTCTCTTCGTTGACTTGAAAGGTGTACTTTGGCTGAGATATGCAGGTTACCAGACAATGTTTCCTTCGATCTTGGGGCAATCCTCGAACCCCTCGGAGTGGCCATCCATGCCTCAAGAAGAGCCCAGATAGCCCCGGATTCTTCCACTCTTGTCTTCGGGGCTGGCGCCGTAGGCCTACTGTGTGCAGCAACGAGCAAGGTAGGGGGCTCTTCGAATGTTACCATCGCAGATATACAAGCAGAAAGGGTAGACTTTGCAATCAACAACGGATTCGCGCACTGCGGATTCGTCGTGCCTCGAAAACAGGGGCAGGGTATCGAGGAGAGGCTTCGGATTGCCAAAGAGACCGCAGCTATAGCAGCCGAAGTCAGGACCGCCGGAGGCTCTAGTCTGGGCGAATATGACACTGTGTTTGAATGCACGGGAGTCGAATCATGTACGCAAGCTGCTATCTACGTAAGATCGAAGCATCACCCCATGAAGAACGCATCGCTGACTGAAGCAGGCAACACGCGCTGGTGGAAAAGTTGTGATAGTCGGTATGGGAAATCCTGTACAGACATTGCCAATCTCAGCAGCTGCACTGCGTGAAGTCGATATTATAGGGACATTTCGATACGCCAATACCTACCCGAGGGCAATCGAGCTTGTTGCGAGCAAAGACTCGGGGCTGCCAGATCTTCAGAAGCTCGTGACCCATCGCTATCATAGCCTAGAAAGTGTCCCACAAGCCTTTGAGACGGCGGGTAAGACAAGTGACGAAGATGGAAAACTTGTTTTGAAAGTGATCGTCGAGATGGGCAAGAAAGAAGATGATGGGTAATCGGAGGCTTCGAGCCAAGAAAGAGTTCTCACGTTGGATTTCCGATTATTAACGCGTACAGAATAGCAACCATATAAAATAACACCACGGAAATTTTCCTCCGCTCCGTGGTTCGTAGAGAGCGCAGCAATTCCCCCTACTGGGTACAGAACGTTGAATCATGCTGAAAGATTTCGGGCAACTTGGATCAGAGGGCAGACCGTCCATTGTTTGAAGGCAGCGCCCGCCGGCCCCTGGGGGGGAAGCTCGCCAAAAATTCCAGGACAAACTCCTTCGAAGCCACGCGAGCTATTTCCCTGCCGAAAGAGGTGATGTTCCTCAGTCCTTGGGAGTCCTGACGACAATTCAACGATTGTAGGTTGAACCCTGAGTATCCGGGACACACTCATTGTCTCAAATCGCAAGCGTGGGGCAACCTGTAGGGGGAATCTCTTGAAATTTCTTACCACAGCTCTTCGCAAGTGCCTTCGAATATCACATTTTCATAGATTCGGAGATTCTTGGAGCATACATTTGTAGACTGTCCTTCCCGGAAACCCCGAGTGAATCCCGGTTCTGTACATCGAATTTATTAAGCCAACATTTCCACTCCCGACCTCATGTGATTTGTTTCGCCGTTTAATGTTAGGCCTTGAATTTATTAAGAGCAGCGTCAAGTCTACGGTCGAAGCCGTTGGAGGAATTGAGGATTTACGATGGCACTTGCAAAGCTCACCGTGAGCTGTGCCGGCCTTGGACGTATGGGGAAACGACGTGCCCTCCATTGTTCAAACCGCACTCCTTGACTAGAGCTAGTCGCTGCTCGTACTCCTGATGATACGGACCTTCAATGGGCAAAGACAGCCCTCGAGCCTTATGGAATTAAGCAATATAAATCCTGCGATGACGTTCTATGCAAGAGTGTCTGCAAGCAGTGGTCATCGCATTCTTGACAACAGAACATGTCGAACAAGCAATCATATCTATAGAAGCGAATAAGCACGTGCTCTGCGAGCACCCATTCTCCACGAGCGTCGAAACAATAAATCGCGCCTCCCATCGAATCATCTCTCTGGACCCCATGAAAAAAACAATCCACAGTCCCAATCCGTGGTCGACGCTCGCAAAGAAGACCCCATCCGAAAGACGTTTGCGGTATCCTCCGCAGCTTCGACTCTTCCTACTTCGACGCCTTGTCAAAGACTGACGCTGGCCGCATAGGCCGCCCTTCCATCTCCCGCAGCCAAACATGCGTCGCTTATGCAGAACCTTTAAAGGGTATATCCCTGAACTGCAGTATCCATGCCATCGATCTGGCGCTATGGTGTCTCGGCCAAAACAGCATCGCCAAGTCCGTCGTCGCAAGTGTTATCACCGCCGTACAGCCCGAGCCGCGCCGGTACGGAGACAGGGACAACGCCGTCGGCATTGTCGAATTCTACGGCGGCCGCATCGCATACGTTTACTGCTTCCGGAAATCACCGGCACCAAGGGCAAGCTGACCGTCAACATGAACGCCGCGTCTAAACTCATCGGCGTCTACGGTTCCTAGGGGACTTGGAGGGAGTTCTAGAGACCTGCTACGGGCAATTCGAGCAGGCGTTTTTGATGGAGGCAAATGAATTCACGCCGTGCTGTCTGAATGCGGCGGTGCCGGTGAGGCTGAGTGGGGCCGTGAAGGCCGTGGGAATTGGGTGTGCGTTGCAGAAGTGTTTGAGGTTGAGCGGGACAATATGGTTTGATGAGTTTGGGAGGTGGGTGGGGATGGCGAGGTTAGAGAGAAAGAGTGTGAGGTGTGTTGCATTGCATAGACTTTTTGGGTATGGCTGTTCATCAATATATAATAAACAATGCTACGTTGGCTAACGAAGTTTTTACCATTGACTGATGCTTATGGGACTCTAAGATACTGCTACACCACCTTTTCTGAGAAACCCGGAAGTGTTCAGCTAGGGAGAAGCAGGACTCGAGCAGATGATTATGTCGACTCTCGAGAACTTCTCACGACGGTTCGAACCGCTATCAATCGTTTAATGATGAAGAATAGGAGATTTTCGGACCATGGTATTAAGATTTTGTTTCCGGCTCCGAGAAGAGTGCAACGAAAGGTCAGAGTATGACGACTCGCATCAAATGGACAGCAGCGAAGTAGTTTTGAATACAAAGCGCTAAAGCTAACAGAAGTGCAAGTGGAAAAGCTTCAGATCGAAGATTCATGCATCGATAATGTTCAGCAATTCAAGATTGAGACCAATGTTCGAGCTCGCCAGGTCGAACTTTAGCGGTACAAGAAAGAGCTTTGGTCCATATTGAGTGTACACATTGATCTCTGCCTATGCAAAAAGCGTCTTGGAACCTTTCACTTTCGTGTCTAATAGCTGTGGATAGGGACTATATATCATTCAAGTACTGATTTCTCACTTTTTGTCGCTGTAATCTCGTTGGCCTTGAATGGGGTATGCGCCGTAATCTTGGGGTAGTCCAATTACGAAGCTTTCCAACCCAATAATTCACAACTCGTACCTCTTTGTTCATAATCCCAAACTCCTCTAGCTCCAGAGAATGGCTTGTGCTCTTCGGCGCTCATACCGGTTTGGGCTTGACGTCCTTAAGAAATCAGAGAGAGGTTGGTATGGTGGATGCAGCAGGGTAAGGACGGGACACCGTTGCATCTGACGTAGCAAACAACAAAGACCATTCTGTTAAGGAGATCGCAGGTTTATGGGAAGATGAGCATTATAGTCCGATGGTGTTGCTAATGGGGAATGAGAATCGGGAGTAAGATACGGAACCGCGAGAGGGAGAAAGGCACCAAGCATTGAGCTGACCGTGGGTAGTGGCGACCTCCACGACATATCTTGCCTCAATTGTCAGATGTCGGCCTGGCTCCATGCTTTTGTAGACCATGATGATCTGATTGTGGAGGTGGACTCCTGCACCAGGTTATGTAGCTCTTAAGTAGAAGCCAACGAACTTCAGACATGCTTCCTGCTTGGAGGCTGAGGATGCAAAATAATTTCTTCACATCCAGGCCTGTGCTTAGACAGTTCATGATCTTTTGGGCGTGCCTATGTAGTCCACAAGGTCCAAGCTTCCATGTTGAGAGCTAGCACATCGATGTAGAAGATCACCAGCAATAAACCCCGAACCGTTATCTTAACCCTTTACGATCCAAATCTAACATCTGATTCGATGACAAACGTGCTCCATGGTAGAACCCGATCCCACATTGTACGATGCAGGATATATCATCAGAGGCTTCCCGACATAACCCCTACTGGTGAAGGTTGCTAAAGGCCCCTTTACAACTTCGGGCCCCCTTCAGCCCCCGATAGTCTTACGTTGAATTGGATCCTAACCAGTGTCTGGAATCGAAGCACAAATTTGGTGACCATTGTGCTGTATGGCCGATGAATCCAGTCAACGAGGTGCAACTACTTCTTCAGGTTCTAAACCTTTATAGCAGAAGGAACATCCAAGTGCTCAATACACATGTGAATGCATCCTTAGAAGACAGAAGTCCCTAAAGGACACCTACTACCGTTACGACGATATTATCTGGAGATCTGGGGTCCTGTTTCGATGGATGATTTCTGTTCTCCCGCCTTATATTCACCTACCACAAGCGCCAAAACGCTGCTCGCAAAGCTTTGTAGGGATCGTGAGGTGTAAAATCTCCAACATCCAAACCGTTGCTAGACTCCCACTACTAATGATGGGCGACCTTGAGCGAAATGTCATCTTTGCACTTATGAAACCCGTTTTCGCCGCCGCTCCATCGGATGTGCATGCGGCTTTCTATTCGAATCAGGTGTCTTTCAAGCGCTACTAACACTGGCTCAGTCATCTCCGGGGTCCACTCTTTGATTAGTTCTGGGCGAGCGGACAATATCTCGAATGTTTTCTGTTGTATTAATTGGAGTCGATCGTCGTGTTGTCGGACTAGGGCTGGCAACCAGCCTCTAATGTAATCTGGGTGGTCCAGCAATAAAATCCAGTTCTCGTCATGTATAGGTCCACAGCGGTGGTAGTACATTTTTGCAACTTGCCAAGCCAGCTTGTTACCACCCAACAAGAGGAAAACTCGAACAAATTTGTTGAAGTTGATATTTGATATGTCGTTGAGATGACTGTCTGTACCGTCTTGTAGGGCTTCTAGCATTTTATCCCATTCGGAGAAGAGAATCTGAAAGATGCAGAGCCATTCCTGCTCCTTACGCTTGCCATCCCACCCCTGGAATGTCCGTCGGTGGGGCTCTAGATCTATGAACTCGGTGAGAAGTGTCGTGATGGGCAGCCACTGTCGTGAATTTCCTTCGTTTCTGGACTTCATCGTCGATACGTACGCCATTACGGCCGCTGGGGATCCCCTTCGTATAGCTTCTATCATGAAGAACTCGAGTAGCTGCTCTGGCAATGCAACTCCCATACATTTCAGACGTGCGATTATTGCATTGGCGTCGTTTAGTGCTTCGATTTCTGTAGAGTGATGCCAACACCTCTTTAGCGCACTTATCAACTCAGGATAGACTGTACAAAGCCGAAGACCATCTTCGTGGCTGACCACATTTTCCTGGATGGCATATAGAAGCTCCCGTCGGGATTTGATTATCTTGAGTCTTTGCCCTATGTCTCCATGTGATGTCTGATGTTGGCGCTGTTTCTGTGGGATTCTCTTCTCGAAGAGGGCATTACGAATTGCTGGCACGATCCTAGGCTGAAGCTTGAGTTGAGGAGCCTCCTTTGTGGCTACATCAAGGTCGAGGTCTGAGGAAACGCTAGCACTGATAGACCTTCTAGGAGCAGTGCTTCTTATACCGCATAGTATCTTAAAGATATGAATGCAACCTCTATTGAGACTGTGTTGCTGGAGCATTGGATGCAAAGGTCCTTGAGCAGCATGATTCTGTTAGGCTCCGCTGCAAGCTCCGCAACCTGAGCTTTGGCGCTAGTAGCCCTATTGATTCTAGTTCCTGAAGCCTCTTATTTTGCTACAATCTCCCCCATATTATCATTCTACTGATCCTCGCTGATCCATATCAAATTAGAGGAACGGATAATACCAACATATTTGATGATGCGTCTGTCAAAAAAGCGCAAGATTGCGGCGACTGTGGACCAGCAGAACGAGACCACTGTTGAAGAAGCCCGGCCGGTGGTAGATACTGCTGAATCTCAAGAAACGGTAGCATCGGACCAGCCTCAGCAGAAAGCCAGTACCGAAAAGGAAAACACATCAGATGCAGCACAGGCAGCGGTGCAAAATGACGAGAGACAGGCAAGGTTCAAAGCCCTTCAGGCGCGTGCGGTATGTCCCATCAGCTTTCTACTTTGTTCGCACGGCTATGCACACCCTCGATTAAAACCTGACCTAAAGTGCTGGCTGATATCACGTTCAGAAGAAATCCGCTCAACGTAACCTCAAGGAAGCCGCGGCTGAGTCCCAAAGACTGGCCACGGACCCAAATCTCCTGGCTTCGCTATCCCGCAAACAGGCCTTTGCATCACATAACCTCCTTAAGGCTGATACAGCTGCTGCTGGCGAAGACTTTGAAAGGAAACGAGCATGGGATTGGACGGTTGATGAGTCGGAAAAGTGGGATAAGCGGATGGAGAAGAAAGAGAAGCACCGAGAAGATGTAGCATTCCAGGATTACCGTCAAGACTCACGGAAGATCTATAAACGGCAGCTACGAGAGATGAAGCCGGACATGGAGTTATACGAAAAGGAGAAAGCGGCAGCTGTCCAGAAGGCCGCCCTCAGTGGGGGTCTGGAGATTGTAGAGACAGAAGATGGGGAGTTGGTCGCTGTGGATAAGAATGGCACGTTCTACTCTACAGCTGACAGCACAGACTTTGTCGAAAATAAGCCTGATCGAGCGGCTGTGGACCGGCTTGTTAGCGATCTTCGGAAGGCTGAGGAAGTACGGTTGAAAAAGAGGAGGGATCGAGGCAAGGGTGATGATGAAGGTGATGTTACGTACATCAACGACAAGAACAAGCAGTAAGTTTTAGAAGCACCGTCTGTGTACATTCGAGGATTCTGACCATATCCCAGATTCAACCAGAAGCTTGCGAGATTCTACAACAAGGTAAGAACAGCCCTGGTACCCATCTACTGCTAGACTGACATCAACTTCAGTACACCGCGGAGATTAGAGATAGCTTTGAGCGTGGAACAATGATTTAAATGGCAAAAGTGGAGAAAAGATTCCAGGGCGGGCAGCAATGAGTGTTCCATGGCTTGATCGAATATGTCGATCGAGGATCCCAATGGTGGTCTGCCCGATCTACAGGCATTGCCATGGTATGACATGTTTATAGCATGCCTCTCCTCCAAGCCTTGGTAGCAAGTGCCTCAATATCAGTGGTCACGACCACGCCTTTGACACCCTCATCTCCAATGGCCTCAACAACAGCCTCTGCAACTAGATCCACCTTCAACGGCTTCTCCACTGCAGCTCCAGCTAACCACGTTAACCGGCCTCCAATCATGCCATTGACCATATTACCTGCACTACCAGCAAACGCTATTGGGAGGGTGAATTTGCGTGAACTATCATACAGAAATCCAGGTCGAATGAAGATGCTTCTTAGCTTTGGTAGTGATGAGGCTATTGTGGATTCGGCCTCTCTTTTCGTTGTTATATATCGTTTTGGGAGCATAGGCGCTCCGGCTGCGGCAGATATGAAAACGAATGACGGGACGTTCTGAAAGGATGCTTCTTGGGCCAGGGTAATTGCTAGAGGATTCCTCGGTATTAGGCTGATATCATAGAGTGACACCAGCAGTGTTTCATACCTGTATCTCTATTCATAAGCTCATACGTTAACTGTCCGTCTTTCTCCTGTGACTCCAACGCCTCTCCCTCTTTCCTTTCCAAGGGGTTCTGACTTCCTCCTTTCGTAGCACTAAATGCTCTTGATAAACCTCCCCATATCGACTCCTTCCCAGTGAGCACTCCTTTATAGTCCGCCTCTAGCAGTATCCCCATCGAATGCACAACCGCATCGGCATCTTTCAGCATAGATTTGTAGGTAGCTGGCTTCATGATGTCTGCTTTTGCCCATGAAACAGAGGTTGACCATGGTGGAGGATCGGGTGAGGAAGACACAGATGACCAGGTGGGCTCGCCGGAGCGGCTGATGGAAGTTACGTCCCATCCTCGACCGACAGCGACTTTGCAGATTCGCGAACCTTGGTGGTTTTAGCTGAGAGCTTGTGGAACAAGGCCTATAAACAATTACCAAGGAAGCCATTTCCCCCACAGACAACAATCCTCTTCTTCGCCATATCTCAGATCTTAAGACAAGGAAGATACAATCTCATCGAGGATTGTACTCGCACTTCATGCCCGATTCTGGAGCTTTGTTTCTCTGAATGCACTATTGACGACATTGCTTGTCGGCGACTCGGCGAAATCGACTTTGTTACAGGGATCAGCTCATGTCAAATCTGATCTGATTAGATCTTCACATGTCCCCTTCGTCGACTTCTTCTCCATTTGCGCCTCTGCTCCTCCAAGCATTGAATTACTTGAACATCTTCTTACCTCGACGTTGAAAGTGTGGATATGTGTTGTAGAGCGTTATTGGAGTAACCTTGTAAGGGCTTGACACAAGTGGAAAGCACAACACAGCAGTGGGAAGTGCACCTGCATATTCACCAGAACCTCATGCCTGCACCATCAGGAGCAAAGCGAGTGAAGGTACGTAAGATCTTAGAGACCAGGAAAATTGTATTGTTTAAATAGCCACTTTCTCTTCGAATTCTGCACATACACACAAGATGCCGTACAACCGCAATTCTGCTAAACCTCGGCGTGTCAAGGGTGTCTCTATCTACCGACCTTTCGGTTCGTCAAAGCACGTTACTCGGTATCTTAAGTGCTCTGACTGACCATCATTACTCTTTAGTCTTTGGCAGTATCGCCAAACCCATCGACCCGAACCATCGCCCTCTAGGTATCAACGCCGAACACACACATCAATGGTCCGTCTACGTCAAGGGTGTTGACAACGAGGACATATCCTACTGGCTAAAAAAAGTCCAATTCAAGCTGCACGAAACCTACACAAACTCGCTGCGTACCGTAGAAGCCCCGCCATTCGAAGTTACCGAGACAGGATGGGGAGAGTTCGAAGTCCAGATTAAGCTCTACTTTGTCCCGGAAGCGAACGAGAAGGCGCAGACGTTGTGGCACGCTCTGAAACTACATCCGTACGGTCCAGATGCTGAGGGGCAGAGGGAGAGGAAGGAAGCTGTAGTCTCGCAGAACTATGAGGAGATCATTTTCAATGAGCCCGTGGAGCCATTTTACGAGCTCCTGACTAGTGGCGCCTCTCCACAGCCTACGAGGGGTAAAGGCTCAAAGGGTTCAAAGCAGGCAATGATGAAGCGGAATAGCGAGAGATCCGCCGAGATTCCATACTCGGAAAGTGCGGAAAACCCCTACAGTCAGAAAACCGAGGGCACAGAGTTGGATCGGCTGAATGAGGCGATCAAGACGGTGGAGCAGATGGTCAAGGATGAGAGAACAAAATTGGCGGAGAGGGAGAAGGTTCTGACGGAGTTGAGAAAAAGTGAGGGAATCCCGATCAAGACAAAATAAAATTTCGGTAACCTCTGAGGCTTAGCGGAAAAGTGCATGCGGCGTTCAGTTAGGATATGGAGAGCTGAAGAATGTGATCCTGAAACAAGATATGACGTACAGGAGTTGCTTTTTAACCATGGTCGAAATGATTCTATGATCGTTCTGTTGCAACGTTAAGAACGAGGTCGACGGACTCATTTGATTGTCTATTCTATCTAAACCTTGACCATTTCTCATTCTATAAATCACCGGTCTAGCAGGAAGACTTTGCAATTCGGTTTTTCAAAGCTTTGCTGGCGTCTCACGTTGAGAGTGCTTACTGATATTGAGCAACAGTAGGGAAGATCCCCCGTCTTTGCCTACAATCCAAAATATTTCACCCTCTCCTCCACCGGCTCGAATTTCTTCTCGCCTGGTTGTCCAGTTGGCTTCCCGAAAACCAACTGTGACTTCAAAGCCCAGGTCTCAGGGACATTGAACTCGGTTTGAAGGCGGACGTCCATCAGAGGATTGTAATGCTGAAGGTTACATCCGAGACCCTCTGCTTCGAGAGCCGTCCATACTACGGTCCTGGAGTTTAGCGCTATATTAATCATAAAGATCCAGGTGCAACTCACGGATGTAAGTCATCATGCCATTGGTTTGCTCGGACCCTATGCGCCTAATCAGTCTATAGATCAGGAGACGACAATAGCAACACCTACATTGTGGGAACTTGTCCTCATACATCTTGAATTTCTGTTGGAACTCGTGAATCCTCGTGGTATCCTCGTAGAGCATGATCTATGGCCACATCTTATCAGCATTCTCCCATTGTCCAAAACGAACCCCGACTCTCGACGCACAGTGCCATAAGCCGCCCTAAATCCATCAAACCGCTCCTTGGCAGGCTTGAATTTGTCCTCGGGCAACTGCTGTTTGTACACCTCGGTGGTCGCGTCCCACATCTTGACATGGTGCTCCTTGAGCAGCACAACCATGCGGGTGGTCTGCGAGTTGAAGGAGCTGGGGGTGTGGAGCATAGCGTCGTTGACGATTTCCTTGATGCGGGAGTCCGGGATGGTGGATTCGTTGCTCAACTGGTACATCGTGCGGCGGGCCTTGACGGCGTCGAAAAAGGCATTGCAGTTGGGAGCCATGGTGCTGGTTGCGCTGGCGAAGGTGCGGGAAGAGGGTTGGTGGACTTGGGAGGATATTCTGGAGGTGGGGAGGATTTTGCTCGCTGTGGTGGGGAGAAAGCGTCGAGCCAGCGTTGCAGCCATTTGTGGGAACATCGGGAACTGCAGGCTTAGTAGCACAACTACGAGGGCAATCGATACCCCGAAGGTGGTCCGCATTGGAGTCTACCTACCTTACAATAGGTCATTACATATCACGAGAAAGTACAGTACCGTAGTAGTACCTGAGTTATGCAGCGTTCGATGATCGAGATCTTATCGATAACAGCCTTACTCATAGTGGGGGTTTTAGGCGGCCCGTCCAGGTACAGTACCTTCTCCAATCGTTACACACACACTGCCATATCCATTCTCAACGTCGTGATCCTCTGTGTATTCCGTGTCCGTATCCGTATCCGTAACAGCTACCCATGGCGGCACAACAAATCACCCTCCGCCCACCCACAACATCCCCCCTCCCCACCACCAGCAGCTTCACCCCTCCAACAACCGACTGGCTCTCAGGAACATGGCATGTCACCCACTCCACCCTCCCGATGTGGTCCTCGAAACGCAACGTAACCATCACCTACAAGACCCTCCCTCCAACCCCTGGTAGCACACCCCAAGAAACCACCGACCGGCTTGACAGTACTGTCTCCTATCAGCCGCTTACCTCTGATAAGTTCAAAACCGTCCGCGGCGTCGAGACTGCCAGTGGCAAGGACACTGGTGCTTGGGACTGGCGGGGGAAGGGCTGGTTGATGATAGCTTCCTCGCATTGGGAGGTGTTGGGTTGGGGAGACTTGGAAGGGGAGGGGCAGTGGGCGGTCACGTATTTCGCGAAGACATTGTTTACGCCTGCTGGGATTGATATCTATGCAAGGGAAAAGAATGGACTACCGGGAGAGGTAGTAGAGGGGATCAAGAGTGCGTTGGGAGGCATTGGGGATGAAGCGGTGAAGAAGCTAGCGGGGGAGATCTTTAAGGTCAAGAGGGATTAGGGAATGGCCCGCGGATGCGACAAGAGTTTGGGTTGGTCAGTAGCTATGATATTGAACTCCCGACCCTTCTTGCATGGCACGGTACATGGACGAGAGGGCGTCCCTCACCGTCCACGGTTACTCCAGCATATGCCTTGAGACTAACGCAGAACTATTAGCGAACCCGAATCCAAACTCACGTTTAAGTGCACCCCCCTTTTTCCATTCCCTTCTTAGGATGACTGCTCGACCAGACTACTGCGAAAGGCCTTTGGCTCTTTCGGTTTGATCGGCGAGTGCAAAGCCTGGAGAATCCTAGAGCGAATGCGGTGTCCCAACGCTGCGCAAAGAGCAAAGGAACAAATGGCTTCAATATTCTTGAACGCTCGAGGCTTAAATCCTTGGATTTCTCCCCTGTTGCTTGCGAAATTTTCCTAAGCGAAGGTTCGATGAGGGCTGTCAAGCATGATCTCTTGATGCCTGTTACAGAGTGCGCGACGACGAGGATTGAATGTATCGATGGGGTTTTCCGCGAGATTTATTAATAATGGACAGAAATATGAAGTCGGGAATTTTGGGTGCCATCGACCGAGTCGCTAGGAAACTAATACGACGGTATGCTAGATGATTGCTACAATCTGTGGTTGTCAATTAGGATCCTGAATATCTCAGAAACGAAAGTCTGCATTTCCTAAACTGAAGTGCTCCCATTTCCTGCCCCTGGAATGGCTCGCGGTGGGGTCCGATAACATCGGCGAGTATTCACTAGCGTATATTCGTCGATGGTGACCCCGGGCTAGGAGCCATAATGGCCATATCATGACCGTGCCATCCGTGAGTTGTGCCTTATTGGCTTATTGTCGGACCTTCAATCGATTGATACCTGGAGACAATCGCTCGAGCCGCATCGCTGCACTAGCTGCAAGCGTACGGACTGTATTTGGGGCCAGAAAATCAGGAGTTGAGAGATATGCCTTGTTGCTCTAGCGAAGCAGTTCACCATAATTGGCCGCTGAAGAAAGAAAGATTTGTAAGAAGGCTTATCAGAATGACACTAATAACCCTCTTATTATAAAAGGGCTGTTGTAAAGAAAATCAGAGCTTGGTATATAAAAGCAAGTAGCTTTTGGTCTGGCAGGATACTTCCACGGCCTATAGTCAATCATGCTCTCATTAACTTTGTGCTTTAGCTGTTCCAAATTACAGCCCTTTTTCGAGGCAAGCGGCTCGTACGTAAGATACTATAAATCTTTCACGTCAGTCTTTCATCTTCAAACATGATTCATTCTCAAGCTCTAGAGTGAAAGATGTTACTTCATACTATACCACGTCAAGAAACTTATGACGCTTAAGACATAATCGTAGCCTAGAGCGCTAACGGCCGGATTGTCGTTTACAGCCTCGAGTACTCTGGCAATGGCAGTGGTTACACCAGCCCGACGTTGTGACGTGATTGGGTCCTGCCCGGTCACGAGATGCCTGGGACTGTGGAATAGGTTGTCCTTAATGGCTAGAATAGTCTGTATAACAACAAGGGCGGCCGAGGAGACAACAATGAATTTGTAAGCTCCCTGGTATGCTCGGTGAACATGCTTCCGTCTGAAGTGACTATTCTTGAAGCTTCTTGGGATGACGAGTGGGAGAAGAAGAGGACAGAAGAGGAGAAGTCGGATGATGAAGACAATTGGGACGAACATGTGAGTGCCTACCAAGAACGGGGCTAGGAATATGGACATGGTATATAGCGCGAGAGGCAATAGCTGTAATGCTGGTTTTGGAGTCCACATCACACCTTCGGGATCCAAGATTGGTGTCAACATGGTTGCTAGGAAAAAGAGATTCTGTGCGAATGACACAGGGAGGATCTGTCCGATCAAAAGAAAGGCCCAGAGTCCTGGGATTCTTCTTCCCCGGCCTTGAAATGAGAGATTGCATCAGTGTTTCGAACAAAATACGGTGAGAATATATAAAAGCCTGCCCACACCTTCAATGCTCATGAAGAAACTCCAAGCCATTGTACCCGATTAGCCTGCTGAGTCCACCAGTACCTGGCGCTACTTCCGCAGATGATCTCTGCAAAATCTCGAAATAGGGTCGAAGACGTCAACCATTCCCAAACGCAGATACGAGTTGTCCCGTGCTGTATATCAATGAGGCCGTCGTGACCAAGGAATTTCTGCGGTAGTTCTATACCCTGTTCTAAAGCCCAGGCTTTATACGAATAGATGAGGAAACTCATCATATGATATGAGAGAACCGCAAAGCTCAATTTTGAGAGTGCTCTGAATGTCTGCACTTTGTTCTCATGAGAAGACCTTTGGTGCTTCTTTGTACTAGACGAAGACAATGAGCGATGAGTGCTCTCCGGACTATATAACAGTATACCGATGACGATGCCGGTGAAGAAGAGAGCTGAAACGACATAGATGATGGAGATTACAGCGCCAGCCAAATTAGATTCAGAAGAGACAGACGATGCCATAATCTGGAGACGAGAGGTACTTTTGCTCTTTAAAGATAACGTTGATAGATATTCAAAAGCGAGGCTCGAATACGCTGTATTATATTCCATCTAGAGGCATCTAGTACCGTAAATTACACAATAGCCGAAACGACTTTCACGACCCCAGATTTTGATCTGGTTCAAAGCCTCGTGTCACTTCTTTACTTCAATTGAGCTCGCTCTTTCGACGTTGCGGTTTCTCCATCTTGGTGATATCTTTCGTCATGGGCGACTACCTAAAAGGCCTCTTCGGAGCCCAGAAGCCTATGGCTTCACCAGTCTCTACTGGTGACGATGCCGGTACGTTCAATCACATCCACTCTGCAATGGTATCGGAGTTGGCCTAACTTATGCAAATAGACTTCGCCGACTTTGCTGGGGCACCAGATCCTACCCCGGCTTCCATTTCCGCCATTCCAGCTCAACCTTCAGGACCAGAGCCTACCTCCCAATTCGGGCAAGGAATCGCTTATACAAAGTGGTACAGAGTCTGGGAGCGAGCGTCACCGCGTGACTTTTATCAAGAAGGAATTGTCCTCCCATTCGTCCTTTTGATTTTCGGGTTTCACCTGTGGGGTCGCCGCAAGAATAGAAGTAAGGCGAAGAGCTGGATCAGAGCGCATGGAACAGCCTTGGAAAAGGAGTATGCAGATGTTGGCTTTGGGGGGAGAAAAGCACCTGCGGCCGACGGCGAGCAGACCTCTGCTGTGGCAGAGGCACTGGCATTGGATAAAATCCCCCAGACTTTACTCAAGGAAAAGACCGCGCAAGAATTTGTGACTTATGCCACTGGACGGCAAAATGTCGCGTTTGTTGATATAAAGCTCACCCTCTACAAACGATACAACCCTGCAATTTTGCTCGTAGAATGGATCATGAGCTTCTTCCTGGATAGCGTTCGCCCGCCGACAGAAAGGATGGAAGCAACAGCCTATGCCTTTGATGGGAAGGAGAGGGACCTGGTACCGAAGCAAAAGGGGCAAGAGCAGGAAATCAGGGTCCCTCAATCATCCTACGACAACTTTGTATGGGCCGTTGTCCACAAAGAAGCGATGCGTAATCTAAGAGACGATCGCTATGATATATCCCTGACTACCACAAAGGACCACGCGAAACTGCCCGCCTGGGCAACCACAATGAGCGAAAATGCCGA
>JAABUL010000697.1_pt1 | contig 70437 bp, 84 predicted proteins | sample 5559151 | NCBI WGS metagenome assembly JAABUL01 (sample SAMN10711876, study PRJNA513368) | rock metagenome | isolation source: Antarctica rocks | place: Antarctica: Victoria Land, Pudding Butte sud | reverse complement strand
GTGGGTGTTGGTGTTTGGGTTGGTTTTTGGGGTTGTGGGGGGTGGTGGTGTTGTTGGGGGGGGGGGGGGGGGGGGGGGGTTGGTGTAGGCGTGGGAGGGCTCTGCGTGCGAGCATCATAAGGAGCAACCAGTCCTCAATACAAGCGCACGACGTTGGATCAAATGAGTGTAGATGTTTGAACCAAAGTATCGAGGTCGTGAAGAGAAGCGCTATAGGGCTGACCAAAACATCCCAAGCTTCAACCCACATACGTCACACCCTTCCCTCCTCCTCCCACATGTTCACCACAACCACACTCCGCCGCCTTCTCCAACACACCATCCGCACCCACTCCCAAACCACCACCAGATACATCGCGACAATGGCACCCACCCGCTCCCTCCCAAACATAGTCATCACAGGCACCCCGGGAGTAGGCAAAACCACCCTCTGCGAAGCCCTCGCCCAAAAAACCGGCCTGCACCACCTCAACATCAACGACGTAGTCAAGAAACACAGCATAGGCGAAGCCTCCACCGACCCCGAAGATCCGAATACCAAGATAGTCGATGAGGACAGATTACTCGACGTGATCGAGAATGATTTGGAGGATGGGGGACAGCTCATCGACTGGCACGCCTGCGACCTCTTCCCCCCCTCGCAGATAGATTTGGTGGCGGTGCTGCGGTGTGATAATAAGGTGCTGTATGATAGGTTGAAGGCGAGGGGGTATGGGGAGAAGAAATTGCAGGAGAATCTGGACTGTGAGATTATGGAGGTGCTTGTGCAGGAGGCGCGGGAGGCTTTTGATGGGGATACGGTTGTTGAGTTGAGGGGGGAGGGGATGGGGGATTTGGATGGGAATGTTGGGAGGATTGAGGAATGGGTGAGGAATTGGAGGAAAGATAATGGGAAGGAGGAGGGAGGGGTGGAGGCGAAGGGGGAGGGTGGTGGGAAAGGGAAGGCGGGGAAGGATGAGGATAACCCGTTGTTTCTGCATGGTTGAGGAGGTCTACATGTACTGCGCCAGCTGCTTACGCGAAAGATGGAAAGGTGGAAAGGTGGAAAGGTGGAGAGAGATCACACACTCCCCCCCTCCAACCACGCCCTCAACTTCCCCAACGCCTTCCCCCGATGCGAGATCCTGTTCTTCTCCTCCCCGCGCATTTCCGCGTACGTCTGGCCTTCGTACTCGAAGCACGCGTCCCAGCCTACAGTCACCCGTCAGCCACCACAAAACCACCACCCTAACCAACCCTCAAGCATCTCTCAAACATCTCAAGCACAAGGGAGGAAAACGTACCAAAATCCGTTGGCCCCCTCGCCTCAACAATGCTCCCATCCGTCCGCCCCTGGAAAATCAACACCTCCTCCCCAGGACCCTCGCAGTACCCGAACGTGCAAACGGCTTGTGCGGATTTATCCTCGAAACCCGCGAGGAGTTTGTGGAAGTGCTGGATTGTGAGGGATTGGAGGAACCATTTCCTGAGAGGTGGCGTTAGTCGTGTGATGTTGCGAACAGCTGGGCTTGGAGGCGAGATAGCAGGGCAGGGTGGAAGATAGCGTACACATAAGGACCAGGCAACTCCCCCATAGCGTTGAAACACAAACAAGTATCCTCGACTAGCACTGGGCCTTTGACCTACGCCCATATATAGCATCAGCATTCCTCTCCTACCCCAAAATTCACATTCGAATGAAGTTATGTTAGTGAGGAGCCACCTACAATCTCAGCAGCCCGCAAACACTTATCACGTGTAATCTCCTCAATCGTGCCTTGCAACTCGGGCAGGTCCAGGTTTTGACTGCGTAACTCGACAGAGGTGGTGGCGAGGATGGATTGTACTTCCTTGAGCTTGTTGGCGTTGCCTGTTATGAAGTTTAGGTGGGTGGGTGGCATGGTGGCGATGTAGTAGGGAGAAAGAAGGTTGCGGAGGGGATAGAGGATGATGGGGGCAACTAAGTGAGTGGTTTGATGAAGGAGGAGTGAAATGGGTTTGATGGGATTGATTATTGATGCAAGAGGTTGAATGGTTAGTTGGTATGGGATCAAAAGCACGAAACCGTGGCAGGTTTTATATCGTGGGTGGCATTGAGACCTGACAGCAGTGGCCTGGACTACATGTACACTGGGAGTCATTCATACTCGCATGCGGTGGTCGAATCTGGCAGGTTGCATCGCAGGAGATCAGGTCACGCCACGCCACAACAACTCCTACGCAAGTACAACAAGCACATTTCAAATGGATGATATTCTTTCGATCACGCAGCTAAAGTCTTGGAGAGTACGAGTCTACGCTGAAACCCTCTCAACGCCCTTCGCCATCGTGTGTGACAAGGACGAATGCTCTCCCAAATGCCACCACTCCGCCGTAACCTCGAACCACCACTCTAAACGCTCTCCAGCACAGTCTCCTTGAACTCCTTGTTACCCTCGACCTTCTGGCCGGAGTCGTCGGTGCTGGACTCGCCGTGCAGGGAGAGGAGGTTGCCGAGGTCGAACTTGGGTGCTTTGAGCAGCTTGACCTTGCGGACGTGGACCTGAATATCATTAGCCATTGTGATGCCGATGTGTGGTGTGGTTTGTATGACGAACATTCTGCAGCGGGTAAATACCCTGCGTGCTCTTCTCAATCTCACGCCCAATGACCTCAGGAATCAACTTGGTAGTCAGCTGGCTGAGCGAACAGCTCTGCGCCTCCTTCTGCATGATATCCACCATCTTCTTCCTGATCGCGCGGATCTGCGACGATCTTGCGTACGTCGTCTTCTTGATCTGGTTCGGCCGCCTCTTGGTGAAGGCGATGCAGAACATGCGGAGCAGGTAGTCGTCGGTGGTCTTGATGACGGCGTTGGCCTCAATCAGGGTCTGCCACTTGCGGACGAGCGAGCGCAGCTTGTCGGAGGTGAAGTCGAGGCCGTGGAAGTTGGTCAGGCAGTTCTTGCCTTGCACTTCGTCGATGCGGAGCTTGACCTTGCGGAAGCTGTGGTCTTCGTCCTTTTGTAGGTCGGCGAGGGAGACTTCGAGGATGCGGCCTTTGAGGGCGTCGTTGGCGTTCTTGAGACCGGTGGAGCGGTTCACCAGCGTCTTGCCGACACTGTTGATTCGTTAGTATTCATGTGCGCGGTGTGTATCGTGCATTGAGGGTGTAATTCGTACTCCCGGATGGCGAAGGTGGAGGGCGCCTTGATGTTGAACCAGTCCTTCCTCGCAAACGGATCCGTCTTCTTCTTCAGGCCCTTCTTGCCCTTTGACAATCTCTTGTTCTTTCCTACGGCCATGATGGCGGTTGTGTGCAGGAAAGGTGGGAGATTGGTATCGTTGTCGGCGTCAGTCGTGTGCGCAGAGATATTTCACCGAAGCGGGTGTGCGAAGGTCTTGGCGAACTTCGAAAAGTGCACGGACCCTGATCTCCAAAACTGATGGAAGCCACGAATAACGACCACCGAGTATACTTTCATATGGTAGAAACTATCAAAGCATTCTCATCGTTGAGCAACAGTGATAGCCTTCGTTCCAAGGATTCCAGGTGAACGAGGCTCAATTGGTCCAACGTGAAATCCCTAAATATCGTTTCACAAGCTATCTCACGATAACACGATCTTCTGACTCTTCGCACCATTCTTATCAGCCATATACAAGAATGAAGTATCATCCAACGCCACCACTCCCGGCCACACCGTCTGCGGCGAGAAGACCTCAATCTTGCGTCCCCAAGTAGCTCCGCCGTCTCCAGACGTAATCAGCTTAGCACCAGCGCCATTGACCCAATCGTGCAGCTGTGTATCTTCATCCGTCATGAAGGATACACATAACGTCCCGCCTACATCGACCACCTGCGGAGCCCCAGCATTGTTGCCCGTGCCTGTTGGAAGGTACACGATCTGGCGATTGCCCCACGTCGTCCCATCATCGGCGCTCGTGATACTGTCGATCTGGAACGTGCCGCCTTGACGACTTTCGAAGACTGCGATGAGTTGCTTCCCATCGATCTGCGCAACACCCGTCATGCCATCGCGAGATGTGAGGTCTTGACCAGAGATCGTCAGCTCGTCGCCCCAGTCTGCTCCACCATTGGAGGAGATGCGTTCGATGGTATCCTGATCGTCTTGGCTGTTCTCTTTGCTATAGTAGAGCTGCAGGCTGCCGTCTTTGGCATTTCGTAGGAATGGCTCCCAGATTCCAGGCGTGAAGTCTGGTCCACCAGGCATAGAGGCAGGCGTAGACAAGTATGCCCAGGTCGCGCCGTTGTTGTCGCTGTAGGAGATGTCGATACGGAAGGCGGTATAATCGCCAGATACAGGGTCTTTGTCGTGATTGCGATAGGCGAGAAGAACTCGGCCGCCAGGTAGCTGGAGCGGGTACGAGTTATCGAGGTCGCTTGCATTTGTTGGACGTGTTGCAGCGGTACCTAACAGCGACCAGGTTTCTCCGGAGTCAGAGGATTTCACGAGAACTAGTTGCTTGTTGTCTTCCACTGTGGTGGCGTAGGCACCGAGGAGAGTGCCGTCCGAGAGGAAATTCGCTCGTGGGTATGTACCGCCTTGGCTGGAGGTCATATCGACGGGTGTACCAGACAACGATGGCAACACACTGTTCCGCTCGTGGATGCGCGCATTAGCAGTACATGGTGAGATGGCCAACAGGCCCAAAGCCATGAAGAGGCCGATCATTGCTAGTGAAATTGTCCAAGCTTGAGAAAGTGAATGGCTGGAGGTCTTGAGTTACGAGATCGATCAAGGAAGAAGCTGAGATGAGAGTGACCATATGCTATCATCGTCTCGACACCGGAGGTAAGTGCAGGTAAATTATGGCCCCATGTGGGCTGAAACAGCACGTCCTCCCGATGTCTCGCAGTGAAACGTGCAGCCTGACCTACCGTAGATGGTCGTCGATGCGACCTCGCACTGCCGTAAACGTTGCGACTCGTCTTCACTGGTTCCGGACTGCACCCCATTAGGTGACGATTCTCCTCGCGAGGAGGTGTTGTCGGCTCCACTTCGTCGACATCGGAGGGACGTCTGCACCCCCGTTTGTGGAGGCGCGTGAGGAGATCCGGGAGACTCTCACGATGGGAGCTGCTCTGTTCACGGGACCATTGGCCACTGCGCGAAGTGCCGCTGCTGTTCAGTCACTGAGGGTGTTTAGTACTTGATGCTGCTGCTGGCTTCGATAAATGATGTGAGGTCACTGCCAAGGCCGAAAACGGCCCGAGACGGGAGCTTGGGCCCCCACGAACATGACCTCGAATTCGAGCTCCCAGAAACCTGCTCCAACACCTCAACCTCATTAACGGCACGATCGGTATGTTTTCCACCCACCATGCCATTGACACCATTGCGACTCATGCTAACTGAATGCCAGTCACTAGTAGCCCAAGATGAGAGCGAAATGGAGGAAGAAGCGCGTGCGGAGGCTGAAGCGTAAGCGGAGAAAGACGAGAGCTCGCAGGTACGATATCACTCCCTCCATCTCCCATGGAGACACTGAGACTGACTCTTTGACAGCAAGTAAACTACTTCGCACCACCTGAGCGCTACCACCGACCTCGAAACTCAACACAACACCCAATCACGCGACCATCAAGCTGTGCGCTGAAGGAAGGAACGTACCAGACAGTGCCACGCAATGATCACTGCGCGATGGGAGAGAGTCTGATGGGAGCAATGAAAGCCAATGGCAGGGGACCGCAGGCAAAGTGAAACTTGGAAACGGAGACGCAGCGCTCTAACACCGGCAGACTCGTGTGAGCTGTCTTTGAGAGCTGAGGAACGTGACGTCAGTAGCTTCAAATCAAACTGATTAAAGCTGCTACATTGCATCGTTCCTATTCTCACAGTCCAAGGTCGTAGTAGATGCAGTACTGAGTCCTGAAGTTGAAGATGCATGCCTCGCGCATGCCGTCGCCTTCCGTCCACTTCGTCCGCCAAGATACCAGCATCTCACGCATCTGCTGCACGTATTGCCTATCGTTTAGCTGTACGCTCTGCACCGCCTTGCGCCAGCTCTCCGCATCGCTGAGTCTCGTCTGCTGAACCAAGTCAAGGACATCGTCACGTGTCTCGACTGCCAGGATAGGAGCGTCTTTCGCTGCATCCATCTTAGACGACCACTGCTCCTGTGCATCGTTAATGATCTGATATTTGTTCGACTTCTTGCTCCCGCGGCTTGCTAGTAGCACCTGTACGTTGCTCTTGCGCTCCACTTCCGGATGGCTGGGCTGCCGCAGTAGCGATGGCTGTCGTGGCTTGCTAGATTCCAGCTCGCGAAGCTCCTGTTGGATGTGGCTGACTAGACCTGTCGTGGGGATGTCGGATTCATCGGCTCCTGGCTGTGTGCTGGCCACTTTGACTGTAGTTGAGGCTTCATGCCGCACGGTGACGACGAAATTGAACTGGCTCTGATCAGCAGTCGTAGCTCGAGCGATTGCCAGCTCAGCACTGATCTCTGCGGCCCAAAGCATGGCCACAAGTTTAATGCCGGCCATGTGGACGGCATCGGTTCCAATCGCAACGACGAGAATACTGCAACGCTTCGGAACCGCATTGTTCGGTCGCTGTTCTTTCAGGAATGTCTTTTTGTTCACTGTTTCGCCGGTGTTCTTCGCTATACTACTGATAATCGGATCGAGCCCAATAGATATCCCAACAGCTCCAACAGGAATGCGTACGTCCGGCGAACGGTGTGCTTTGATGAGGCCGTCGTACCTAGGGTGATCAGATGGGTCAGCAAGTGTCTCCTGTCTTTGACCGGAAGGACAGCGTCTCAGCGCGCCTCAGAGGGTCTCATCGTGCCAAACGTTGTCTCGGAGATCTTTGACATACCTTCCACCGGCCGCGACCACGATTCGGCTGGATTTGCGCTCGAGTACACACTGAAATAGGAAGCTGTCTCCGTAGAACTTCGCGTTGACGCTTCCGAGGGGAGTGATGTAAAGTTTCCGCTGTGTGCCAAAGGCGGTTGCAACACGTACGACTTCCATTAGATGTCGTGTGCCTTGTTCCAGACGAGATCGTACGCGTGGGCTTGCACTGTCGAAGAGAGTTGACAGGCGGGAGAAGGCCTTGTCTGGTACTTCACGGATATCAAACTGCTGGATGTCGTCGAGTGTTGTGTCAGGAAGGCCAAATTTGCGTAGCTCCACCCGTACTTTGGACCACGTGTGCTGATGGAAACCCAGCTTGCTGATAATCTCCTTGACAGCGGCTTGTTGTGCGACTGGAACCCGGCAAAGCTCCAAAATCGAGTTCAGTATTCGTATATCGTTTAAGTGGAAGCTCACAGTGTTCGAAACTGCGAAAGAAGGCATCTCGGAAACAACCTCGTCCATGACCTTGAGCACTTCTACGTCGTCGAGGGGCCGTTGCTCGTCGCTGCCATGGCTCACAATATCGAAGTCAACCTCTTCGCTCACTCTGGGCGGACCACCAGTCGGCGTTTCGCGGTAAGCATTGCCGAATGAGTAGCTGCAGCGTATATCTGGGGTGGATTGCTTTCCAAGCTGTCTAGCGTGAGGTAGAGTCAAGTCGTACGGCAGCTGGAGGAGATTGCCAGACGCGTCCAGGAGTTGAACCACATTGGTGTTGACATAATAGTCCGATCTTGGAAAGATGCTAGGTCTGCGAGCTTCCTCCGCGCCGTGGCGACGGAATACATTCTCAAGCGCTTGCCGTGCAACGCTTCGTAGGCGAACACGTTTCGCTTCATCCGTGATACCGGGCGAGCGAGCATCCCAAGCCATCGCCTTGACCCGATTGATGTTCGCAGAGTCGTGTGAGAACAATGCCGACATCATCTTCTGGTGGTACGGTGACCTTGGGTCTGACAGGCCACCCAGAGCTTGACGGATTGTCTCGTCCTCGATCTTCAGTGGAAGCATCTCACTTCGTAGTAGCTCAGTGCTGCTCGGTCGCTCGCTGGGCTTGTGTGCGATGAGGCAGGCTATCAATCGTCCCTGTGCAGCCTTGTCTCCTTGTACGTGGAAAGCAGCTGGCAAATGGTGATCCTTTTCGCGCACGTCTTGCAGCGCTCGTATCCGCTCCATCGCTGTACTGAATGGCTCGCACATCTCGTAGAAGATGATGCCCAGGGAGTACATGTCGACCTTGTCGTTGTATGTAGTGTTTGATACTGATCGCAGCTCCGGGGCCACATACAGTGTCGTGCCAACGCTGCGGGTCATATCACCACCGCTGTACCCACTCATGGTAGCTAGTCGATCCGTGACCTGATGATGTGCTGTGGTTGCAAGACCGAAGTCGCCAATCTTGGGATTGCCCGTTATATCCATAAAGATGTTGTCAGGCTTCAGGTCTCGATGGATGATGCCGTGTCCGTGGATATGAGCCAGCCCTTCGGTGATTTGTCGTGCATATCGCCAAGCGTCATCAGAATTCATCGTCTTCCGGATGAGATCCCGTAGCGTGTGACGCTCACAGTACTCCATTTGGATGTATAGGACGGAAGGTGCTCTTCGAGAGTCTGATCTCGACTTGCGCAGCCCTAAATCGCGAGCTTCCGGTTCGGTAGAGTGCGCCAAGTCTTCGTCGTCTTCGTCTTCGTCCTCAACTGCGTCTGAGTCGCCGTCGTTGACCACTGCATCAGATTCGTCATCCTCAGAATCATCACCGAATTGAACTTGAGGATAGCCAGTAGAGCTTACAAAGTCGAGTCCACCAGTGCTCTGATATCCAAAGTCCATTCTGGGGCCGTCGTCCTCGTCTGTCGTCAGGGTATCCGTAGCTGTTTCTGTCTCGGTGGTTGAGTCCTCAGTGACCATTCCGGATGTGTCCTCTTCGATCCACGTAGAGAAGTAGCGCACAACATACGGATGGTTCAGTCGGTTCAGGACCATGACCTCGGAGATGACCTGGTCGAGCAGATGAGGAGCTTGCTTGATCTTCTTAACAGCATATATGCCACCATCCAACTTGTTCCGGGCCTTCACCACTTCGCCAAAGCCGCCTTTGCCTAACGTTGACAAGGTTAGCAAGGGTTCTCGAAGTTTTGTTCGAGCTCGAAAACGTCACAGAGCATCCCGTGCCGCTTGATCGTGTCTCGGAGAGTCATCCAACGCATTGACCTACCAAGTCGGCCGAGTTCGGTGAAGTCGGTGGCATATCGAGACATTTCGAATGCGCTCGACGAGTTGTGTCTTGATCGGCGCTTGGCCGGACCTACAGCGATGCATGGATGGTCAGCAAGTGTCTCGAATCTATTGATAGACCCGAAAGGTTACAAAGCGCCGCATGTGGCGTCTTCTCATGTCGGAGAGTCCTTGCCTTCATTAGAAGTACGTACTGGTCAAAAAAGTGCTGTCGGACTGGTTCTGGTCGACAGCCGCATCGTTCGTTCGCAAAAATTCAGCGGGCAGCAGATCGAACGCCGATGGTCTCTTTGAGTCCGAGAACATCTTCCGAAGTAAGTCGTCGAAAGAGTCCGACAAATCGAGCCGCCCGAGCATGAGTTGAGGCGAGCTATACTGCTCTACTACTTGTATGCCCTATTTTAAAGTGTTAGCAATTGTCTCCGAGCTAAGAACAAATCGCATGATCTTTCAGAGCATTGAACGAGGCTTGATATTGTGTAAGAGAACGCTTCCACCAATCATTCGACGCAGTGATCGGTCAGACGTCTAAGAGTTCTGATCGAAGAGGTTGAAGGTTTCTCGAAGATGGCGATGGGCCATAGAACGGTTGGAGACGACGCATAGGCCGCGATGCTAAATCGGAGAACGCTGTAGAGATGTTGCACTTACCAAGAACATCTGTGCCACTATAACACCGAACTGCCAGATATCTGCTTTACGTTGCATTGCAGCTGATCGTTGGTCGATTTCCGGTGTTGGCCAACTGACTGAGTGTTCGTCTGCGGCTCCTACCCTGGAAGCATAGCCAAATTCTGCCAATCTCGGTGATGCGATCGAACTCAATGCAACGTTACGAGCGTTCAAACTTCCATGAGCGAGACCATTGCTGTGGAGATAGTCAAGCGCTTCGAGCATCTCAATGGCAAATTGGCGAGCCTTGCTGATGTGCAATGTACCCAGGAGAAGCATATCGTAGAGTGTCCCACGGTCCGCAAGGTCACAGCAGACTATCAACTCAGACTTTGTGGCGCCGAGACGGTCGATACGATATGCGAGAACGTTTACCAAGCCAGGGTGCCGCAGCTTTCGGGAGGTCTCCAGGATCTCTTCGATCTCCATAATATCTTCACGACTTTTCTGGAACGTCACACGCTTGACGGCCACGAGGACCGATTCACTCGCGGAGAAGATCGGTTTCGACAGATATGCGCGTTGCTCGAGCGATTGGGAGACCTGCGCCAATAGCTTGACTTGATTGAAGGATACCTGAGTGCACGGGTTAGCAAGTATCTCGGATTTGCGATTGAGCTTGAAAGGGTTTAAAGCGTCATATAGCGCTCGGTGCTACCACGGAGAACAATTCTATCCATTTCGACGTACCTTCTCAGAGCCGGCTTGAACGGTGGTGGACGTATCGAATGTCACGATATCCTGTCCCTAGAGAAGGATTAGCATCCGTCTCGGGCCTGCGAATGAACTTGAGAAGGTCTCAAAGCGCCACATCGTGCTTGATGGTATGTTGGAGAACACCTCCGCTGCTTTGTTATGTCCCCCCTTTTAGCCTCAATTTCGACTTACGCTTTCGGTCTCCGGTTCGTCTCTGGGTCGTGCTGGCTTGCGGGACTCGCGCCGGCTGACTTCATCCTCGACCATCTGCTTGAGCGTGCGCTCCTCTTCTTCTCGTTCCTCCTGAGCCTTGCGAGCATCGGCCTCCTCCGCCTCTCGTAGCATAGCAGTTGATGCCTGTTCAGCAGTTGCTCGCTCGTCTTCCAAACTTGTTAGAGTACCTTGCTGCTTGGCATTGAGAGCATCTTCGAGAGCCTCGTTTATGTCGTTGGTAATATCGTAGATCATCGCCTCGCCGAGAAGTTGAGATGGTCGTGTGGCGAGAATGTTACTGATCCTTTTCTGCGTTCGTTCATGGTAGCTTTCAAGGCCAGTAATCTGGAGAAGCGGCGATGTCTTTGGATATGTCGCCGTCAAACGGACAGTGAGTGTTAGGATACCCTCATCTTCACCAGGCGGCCGTAACTTCAGCTTGAAGCTTCTATCTGTCGTCTTGCTCCAGGCGCCCTTGATCTCAACCGCTTCGAAGTCGTCTCCTCCAAATATGGCCTCGAGTGCTTGAACCTCGTCGTTCTGGACCTCATCGTAATCGATAGCCGCAGAAGCAGCTTCCGCCTTCGTGGGTTTCTTAGCCTCTCCGGGGTTGGTCTGTTTGCGTGCTTTCGGCGCCATGTCATATGGGGCGAAACGAACTCTCCAGGTCGTGATCAAGTATCATGGGCCGCTTCATAACGTTCAGGCTTCGAACCAAAACTTCGAGAACAAGATTTTGAGATACTTGCTGACCTACTCAACAAGCGGTTGCCGCGCTGGATTTAGTGCAATAGTTCTCCGATTGTTCACGGCTTTTCGGCAAGTCTGCCAGCCCGAGAGATGATTGGTGTTCCCGCGACACAGTCGTCACGTCAAGTATCTCTGTGCAACTGTGCAATGCTCTGATACCCTTTGAGTTCGAGCGAAAGTTCGAGTCATCTGCTGACCTTTTCGTCTCTGTCGGACGCGAAATGCGCTGATGGAACCTAGAACCACACAGCTATATACAGCCGTATTCTATGGTGCTGTTGACCGGTAGTGTAAGTATCGTTCAAGTATGGTGGTATCGCGGTTAATTCGGACGTGGCGTTGTGGCACGTATTTAAGGTTTGTTAGCGCCATATTGGTTATCAGGCGCGGGGCCGATTTGTTTACTCCAACACTTTCACGTGCATACTTCCCTCATCGACCGACTCGTAACAACATATGATGCACACTCAGTCGCTCGCTGCGGACAGGTGATCTAGCGTCAGTTGTGCGCACAAACAACACCTAAAATGCTGCACTGGCTGGCTGGGGCAAAACAGCCCGGCGGCCTAACAGGTCAGTCAGCAAACAAAACCACAGCAAGTCTACGTGATCTTGAAGAACTAACGACGACGTAGACCCGGATGCGACGGGCTACGTCGAGCCTCCAGAAACACCGGCGCCTGTGTTCGCAGTCCGCGCCTTCAAGCATGCCATTTTTGGTACGCCGCAAACAACACAACCGAAAGCGCGACGGAACTCTAGCACCGACAATGGAAGGCCGCGCCATGGCGACAACAAGTCAGCGAGACCTGGGTTAAACCGACCAAAAAGCGCCAGCGATGCGCAGACGCTGGGGAGACAGCAATATGTCGATATACCTGAACCCTTGATGTCTCCAACGAAGGGCATCTTACTTACACCTGGGACGGCTGCTGCCAAGAAGAAGAATGTGACTTTCGGCGACCACGTTGTGGACAACGAGCAGAAGAGGCCACTGAACAATGGTCCAGACGAGGAAGGTGCAGGCGACGCACTAGCAGACGACAGCGAGCCGGAAGACGATGCACTCGAGAGACAACCCAGTCGCGGCAGGCTGGCGGAAGCACTTGAACAAGCACGTGATGAATCGAAGAAACGGAGGTCGAAAGGCGAGAGGCGGTCCAAGAAGTTCGCAGACGACGATCTCGACGTGCCACCAGAATATGTGGAGCCAAAGGCCGATTCCGGCAAGTACTGGAAACGAGAATACGACATCTACCGTACGAATACGCAACGCGAGGTCAAGAAGCTCATCACGAAGCAAAAAGCTGCCAAAAGCTTCGCCCATGCGAAGGACATCCAATGCACCGAGCTGGCGGATGAGCTGCGTCAGGAACGAAAGAAGGTTGAAAATCTCGAGGCAAAGGTGGACGGTCTGGCGGCGTCGATGAAGGATCTGCACGAGCAGCTCTTGTCGAGTCGGATGGAAGCTGAAGGTCGAACTGAGGGGATCACTACTTTGAAGCAAGGTCGGAAAGACTCTACGAGACCTGAGAGCCGCGACATGGCATCTTTGGTACCCCAGCAGAGACCAACCTCGTCCCAGGGAGCTGAGCGCAACGTCAGTGCCGAAGTCGACCCAGTGCAGCGACCATCTGAACCCTACAAGCCACCAAGAGGATCGGAGAAGCCCAAGATGGATTTGCAGACGCTCAGGGCTCGTGTGAAATCGAAGCCTGAACCTGTGCAGCCCAAACCGGCAGACGACATTTGGGCACAATCTTTTGGCTCGTCAAGCCCGGTTGCTACCCGCAAAGCTGAGGTATCTCGCGCCTCTAAAGGTGGCTACGAGGCAGATCAGGAACCTCAATCAAATGCTCTGCAGGCATTGGATGTCAACACACTCGCTAACGGACGAGATACTGGTCGAACGACCACAGGGAAGGCACCAGGCGCGAAGGACCTACCGCATCCCGGTATCGAGACCTTGACTGACCATAAAGAAGCCTCGGACGATATGGAGACCGCGCAACCACCCACACTGCCTCAACATGCTGATCTGCCCAATCCATCGACGACTGCAGCCGCCAACACACAGCATGAACGCCACCAAACGGGAATGGAAGACGGCAACACCGAAGCTGACTTATCCATGCCTGTTCCCGAATCCAGCCCGTTCCAGCCACAAGCGCACACGTTGCAATCAACATCACGACGTACCGCAGGGTTGACTGGCCCACGCGTGGCGCCGACCTCAAGACCATCGCAGCCGTATGCGAACGCAAAAGAGAACGTGTCACCAACTTCGGGTCCTCCTGCTAAGCCACAGCCGCCTCAGCACGAGCCGGACATGAAGCCATCCGCAATGTGGACATCCTTTAATGCCCCTCAGGCAAACAAGAGAAGCACCAGCATCACCGGAAAGAGTGGCAAGGAGGCCAGCTCTGATCGCGTCGAAGCGGCGCGCGCGCGTATCAACGCCAGAGGGAGGGTTGCGACTTAATGCTTTCGCTTTGACATGTATTACTACGTCCATTTGCATGCTTTTCCAGTAGCATTAGCGCGGTGTTGGAGGACATATTTGCTGGGACCGCGCATTCGTTGGGGTCCCACGTGCAGCGACTTCACATGCCGCCATTTTTGCTTGCTTGTGACAGCTAATGCTAGACACTCAGAACGTCAGTTGAGGAGACACCTCATACTTTTCCGACTGGCAGCAACGCCAAATATCCTTGACCAAAGCAAGGTAAGGTAAGGAAAGGATGTTCTTCCTATCTGGAATGACTGGACTTACCTTAAACAATCCAATAATGTTCTAGTCAATCACTCTTACCATATGCAGTAGATTTCTGCTCTCACTCCATAAGTGCTGTTGATGCTTATTGCTACTAGGCTTACAGACGAACGCTTCTCGACAAATACCGCCGATATTATCCACAGCAGACCTTGGAGCACCGCAAGACTCACCACGTTTGATTCACTATGTCGGCCTCACATCGGAAAACAGGATTCTTCGGCCTGCCACTAGAGCTACGGCAGAAATTCTACAACGAGCTTGTACCTCAGGACCGACTCCTTACATTCGAGGGTACACATTGGCGTCCGTCAAGATCTGAGGCTGCGATGTATGATGCCTGTAGAGCGGATCGAAAAATTCGGAACGAGCTCTGGCCATGGTGCCGGAAGTACTGCGGTATACGCCTGGTTATTGGTAGTCTCGTCGCAATTCTCGATGTCCCTGGAGAAAAAGCTCTGTATTATGATTAGATACGAGCGCCATCAAAGACAGACCACGGAAGAGGAACGGATTTTTACGCAACCAAGAAGCGTTCGTCGCGAAGTACCTCAACAAGTGCGACGTCCTACGGAAGTGGGCGATGCGTTCCAGCCAAGATCCTGTTGTCGATTCACTAGACTGAAGGGAATCATGCTGGACTCGAGAAATGGACAGACCGGATGATGGATTAGAGGGAGCACGACGTGGACGCAGCTGGGCCAAATACTGGAGGCGCAGATGGACGGGCCTTGCGACGAAGTATGAGGACTGGATATGGTGAACGGGTACACAGTAACTACGTACACTCTGTTCCCAAGGACGTCGTCCGAGCCAGCATCATGCAGAAGTACCATATATGTGCAAAGACCTACAGCTACCACGTTCGTGACACAAACGTGTCACTCCTCACAGCCGACGTGCGTCTCCTTTCTGCAATACTCGACCTGCTCAATACTCTGGGGCCTCCAGGTAGATTGCCAGCAGTGAGAGGGTATGTACAAAGCATATGTCCGCGCGTCTTGTTGCTTCGGAAGTGTACAGTCGATTGGCGGCATCTAATGAAGTAGTCCCCGCTCACCACCACACGCCCTCTGATGAAAGTTGGGTATATCAACGGTAGCCACGGTTTTGTCTTAGCATTGGAGGAGAACGTAGACTGCCAGGCCGCTCCTTGCAAGTACGGGCTCAGACAATTTGGGCCAGCTTGAAGCTTCAAGTCAAACTCTGCGGTTTGGTTCAGGTCTTGGGATGGAGGTTGATGTCGAACTCATCCCTGTCCGAGCAGATTCGATCGTTGACGCAACAGGTCTGATGGAGCGCCACATCACCAAGGTCGCTCCCACGATGCTCTTGTGCAATGTGGTCAAAGTATAGATCTGAGCCTTCCATCACAGGTGCGTTTCGGCCTTGGAAAACGCAGAACATGCACTTGTAAAGCATCTTATTAGGTCCGACTTTAGTAGGTTGACGAACGTGGCTCTTCGCGAGGAAGGCAAAGCGATAGCCAATGCCAATTCTTTCTTTGGTTCTCCAGAGCTTGGTCCAGGTCCCTATCATGCTTAGCTCTATATCACATGCGAACTCGCACCTGGAGTCTGAGCAGCTCAACCAGTAGACCTAATTAGACGACCGACCATAGTTGAAATCTTTGGTCTTCTTCATCGCCTTCCGGTCGCCTGTCTGAAGCAGCCAAGCGCCTCTGCAATAGCCAAGGTAGTCGTTGTCGGGCCCTGGCCTTGTCGATAGAGGTGCATCAACATAGCTCGCGGCGACGACGCCTGGTGGCGACATAGGAGCTGAAGGTGGAGCGGAAGCTACCACACTACCGGTGTCCGATGCGCAGCCGGGACTCTTGACCGAGCTTCCGCTGCGGACCACCGATTGTCTGAATGACTGTGCCATGCTCGCCGCCCGTTGATATGGAGATGAAGGAGCAATTGATACGAAGCTCTTGCTCTGATCACTTTCAGAGATTGGAAGGCTGAGCAGACTGCCGTTGCGGACAGCTGGTGGTCGGCTGGATTCGGCACTCGGAGTGATTGGGCTGACAATATCAAAGGCAGGGCCTCCAAAGTTGTTGTGGAAGCTGGGCTCCAAGGTGGTCTGTCTGCGCGGTTGTGGCTCGGCCTGCGCGAAGGTGACCACTTCCTTTTCATCGTCTATCTCGACTCTCAAATGACCATAGCTATGCTTCTGGCGCTCCGCAGCTGGAATCATATCCATGTAGCCTTGAGCCCGGAGCGAAGCATTCTGCAACTCACAGATCCTGGCCATAAGAGCCAATGATGCATAATAGCCCTCAGACTCTTTGCCGAACAATTTGCGTCGACCACGGAGTGCATTGTTACATGTTTGTCGAGCCAGTCCAAGCCGTGCCGTTCTGATGTAGAGTTGTGCTAGAATATGGCTGACATGAAATAGCCTCTCACGTTGCACATCCGCCTTTGGCTCTTCCTGCAACACCTGTACTAGAGCTCTTTCGACATCGACATCGTTGTCTAAAACCAGAGCACACATGGCAAGCTGATACCGCAATTCGAGCATATCACAAGCACTACCCTGAAGCTTCGTGGGAAGCTGCTGCACACGGCTCAGTCCTTCGAGAAACGTACGTCTTGCTTTGACGTGATCTCCATGGCCGAAAGCAGTTTTGCCAGAAGCTATCACGTTTCTGGCGAGCTCGACCTCGATATCATCGTCGTCGGAGTCGTCGACCGCAGCCGATGCGATCGGGCGTTGTTGTCCGGCATCGTTACTCAAGGATTGTCCTCTAAAGGGCTGAAACAATGGACTAATGGAGGGTGTGGTGAGAGAAGTGCCATATGAAGTTCTTTTCTCGTCAGTGGATTGACTCGAAAGGACATCTGAAGGAGCCATGGAGTAGGAACGGTTCGATCGCAACGGGCTCGGCACCATGTCTGAACCGCTCGGAGATCGTTGTCGCTTATCGAGCTCACTCATCAAACCATGGATCCATTGGTTTACGTTGTCGGTGTTGGTGTCTGGTAAGTCGACACTGCTCTCCGCTTGCTTGTCCTCGCCTTCGTTCGTCGAGATGGAAGGGCTGGGTGCTACGACTGGTTGCTGCTTGGGAACTATAGGAAGGGTCACGACCGAGACACTAGCCATGCTTCCTCGATCGGGATTTTGAGGAGCTGATCTGGTGTCGAGGCGACCCTCGTATACCAAGGTGGCCACGTTCATGGCATGGTCTGCCTCCAAGATCAAGGTCGCTGAGCTAGCATAAAGCTTCTGATCTTGGCCCAGTTGAGGGCTGTTAACTTGCGATGTTGCTTTTAATCTGGCCTGCTTCCGGTGCCACTTGTATGCCACTCTTCAAAGTGGCAAGCTCGGTTGCGTTTGAAGACTGAAGTGAATTCCGCCTGGTTGTATTAGCAACGTTGTTTGTGACGAGTCGCCAGCGGTAGACGTACAGATTCAAAATGCCCAGAATCAACTGCACGCTCGCGAGGTGTGAGTCCACACGCTGCCTCGCTCGAACGAGGTCTTCACTTTTAATGCCCAGCTTGGTTGGTCGCAAGGTATTGCTGAGGAAGCTGGATTTTGAATTCCGAGCCTTTCGGATGTGTTGGCCCAGCTCGTCCACGGTTGTCGCATATTCGCTCAACACCTGCTGTACCTTCACGTAGAACTGCTCGTCCGGAGCTGCGACGCGGGGAGCCTGGGGACCTGCGAGGCCGTTCAGAAGTAATTGCAGGACATCGCACGTATCGCCAAAGCTTTTCACCTCGCCTTGGAGACTTCGGGTTGTGTCTTGTGGAAGCTTGTCTTGTACCAAGAACGCGTGTAGCTCCTCTCCGACAGCCCGAGCTATTCTTGCGGTTTGGCCCACTACCGAGGCGGTTGTGGCCAGGGTTATCGTGGTGTCCATCGCCGTTTCTCGGAGAGTCAAGGTGGCTACAGTCTACTTGTTGGCATATCCTGGTGTGAATGATCGTGTCGAAGCATGTTTGAGAGTTCGATTTGATATTGAGCCTTGTGTCGCCTAGCCACGTGCTAAGAATGATCCTCATATACAAGGCTGAGCGGTCGAGGCGGTCTAGGCAATTGAAGAGTCTTAGCCTTGCTTTTCATTGAGTATTAGATCGAACCTCCCTGTGTATGCTCCAAGTCTCTCTCCATGGGGCTCTCGAAACGGTGTATGGCTGCCGACGTGTGCGATTTTGGCCTCATCTGGTGCTTTGGGTTGGGTTGAGTGTTGGCGCGGTCGCGTGCTTCGTAAAAGATTAAAGCGAAAGCGAGATACTTTCACAATACTTAACTTCAACGAGCCCGGGAAGAGTGATAAGAGTACCTCACACTCCAACAAAGAATGTTGTTCTCCGTTATCACGTCTGCATGACAGTACACGCGGCGAGAGGATGCGTGCAAGACATAACTTCATCTAGCGGAGACTGCAGTGTGTCACCACATCCGAAGCAAGCCATTCGCTCTTCCAAATACCCAACTACTCGTGGTACTTGTGCGAGGTGTTGTACAATTCGATATTTCGGATTTCGTCCTCTGCCAGTCACTGCTCTGCCAGTCACGTTCATCATGCAGTGCCTCTATTCCAGGACCGAAGCAAGGGAGTATAATCTGATCTTCTGCCCACATGGCTGATCGCCACGAGATCATCCATCACGTGCTGAACAACCACATATGCAATCTGTAGTATATTGATGGTTGTAGATCCCAGGCGATCGGCGACAAGCAGGCTGCATAGCTCACGTTGGTGTCTCCACGATGAAAACATCCAATGCTCAAGAAGAAGTGAAACTCTCGTGGTCAATCTGAAGTTCGCCCTGCTGCAGGTAGACTACACGAGGCAGGTCACTTGCAGTGGGTTTGTACGACCCATCCTCCTCGTGTACGCCAAAGGGTACGATGAAGGCTTGCGCGCAAGTCGCCACGATTCATATGTAAAGCGAGTTGTTATACTGTACGAGAGGTGGTGGGCGAAGGGTGTATGGAGGCGAAAATGGAAATGAGACCTCATCTCTCCTTCCCCAAACGATTCTTCCTGCACAGACTCGCCGGCACATGTGCCCGAAGGTTCAACGGTCTGAACGGCTACCGTTGAATGCTCGGAAGGAGCCGTTGCGCTCGCGCGACACCTGTCTGATGAATCGCGGAGGATGATCGTGCGACGTCTGACGGTACTTTCCACGAGGCGTCACACCGCACGATGCACCGTCGCACCGCGAGAGAACACCCAGCCAGGCACGTGTTGCCCGATACCTGCATGCAAAAATGGTTTCCTCATGCAAATGCGGGAGCGAAGCATCATCACGGCAGGACGGTTCACGCTTGAGCGTTCCGGCGGGGATTCTGCAACCGCTACGCTCACTAGCGGTCTCCTTCGACCTTTGCCGGTAAAAGTGGCTGGCAGACAACCCGGACCGCGACAGTCGCGACATGGGTGTCCCTGTAATGTCTCGAAGGATGTGCAGGAACCCGTTCGCTTCTCGAGGAACACGACAGATTCTGGATTGGTCGACGGCGATGCCAGAAGGCTACACCAGACGAAAATTGCCATCGTATGCAGTGTTCGTGCTGCTTATCTGGTGTTGGAATCATGCCCCAGATCGCATTGCGCTGTGATGATCCGCCGCGGTCTGGCAGTGTATTGATGAACCTGACACACTACCAACCAGACGCCTCACTTTCGAGACTAGGGTGTTGAGCTCGAGTCCTTCCATCACGGACAAGGATACCATGGTGCAGCGTCGGGGCGAGAACAGTAGCGAAGGCCCAGGTTTGTTAATCCGAAGGCTTCTGCTCTGGATTTCTCTTTGCTTCACTCTCTTATACAAGAGTTTCTGCTTGAGGTGTTCACACGAATCGCGGTGTATTTTGCGCCTACTTTATGAAACCGAGTGCACTGCCCATCTCATAACGACGGTCAATCCTCAGACAAGCCACGTTTGACCTACAATGCGACCCAAGCAATAACAACAACGCGAAGGCAGCGCAGGAAACATGATCGAACTCTTTCCTGCTCCACCACCTTGGTCGCCTTACGATGCAGGCATGCCATCACGCACAGCGAATGTGGAGAGGCCTAACACCCCACCTCATCAATCGTCCTCTGCAAGTGTGCGCAGTAGGCGAAGCTTGCGCGAACGAACTACGTTCTGGTTCAAGCGATCTCAATCCACAACAAGACCTGGACGAGAAACTTCGCCATCCCGGCCGGTCACCAGTACCGAAGACGTTCCCCACCTACGACCACAGACTGCAAAATCTGCACAACCCTCAAGACGGAAAGCGGAGCCTTTAGACGCGATCCGACACTCGATTCTCCTTGGTAGCCGCAAACGAGATGCGCCTCCACCAGTGTCAAGATACCACGAAAGGACAGATTCCAATGCCTCGTCAACGATAGCGCGGAACAACTCGGTCTCGTCCGTGAGCCGTGAGAACTTTCACAAGGAGGACGAATGTTCGTAACTCTAAGAAAGGTCGGTATTGCGGCATGTACTAATGAAGTCAAACAGATTACAGGCACCTCCGGAAGCAAAGTATATCCACTCCATTCAACTTCGAGCATGTAACGCACACCGCAAAGACTCAACTACCACCTCTCGAGACGGTCGAAGAGCAAGACCTCCCTCGACAATTCTGGTCTGTGTCCGCTCGTCAACGACCCAAAAGACATCTCAACGGGATTCAAGCAGACGACCTTCCGCGGCAGCACAAACCTTCCGGCTCGGAATCCTCTCATCCTTCAAGTTCGAAGTCACGTCCTGTCTCTCCACTTTCACCATCTGAATCAGGCGATGTGCCACCACATATATCTACCCCCGTCGAGCCTCTTGCGAGGCTTGATGACTCGATCTTCGATGCAGTCACTGGGATGAGACCAATTACGCTTAGTCGTACACGGTCAGTGCGGTCTAGACCACATGTACCACATTTTCCTAGGCGATACTCTTCACTAAATGCTCTCCGGCCGGGTGATGAGAAAGCTGAACCTAAGGACAAACAGCTCACCACCTTCTATGAGAGCGAGTCGCCCGACCCATCGGCCGATGAAGGAAGCCCCGATACGCAAGCCAGTTTACCAAAGGCTGAACCGAAAACCACGAATGCTTCACCTGCGCCTCTACCCACACCTCAGCGGAGAGACGGAGAAGAACCAAAGCACGACGATGTAGCATACCGCTCGAAGCAACCGTTACCGCCCTTACCAAAGCGAAATCCTTCGAGAAGGATCAGCAAACCCTCGCACAAATCCCCGGAACTAGGACGAGTGCCATCGATAGCACTACACATCCCCAATGGGCATCCCTGGTCGCCGAAATCAAAGCGCTCATCGAAACGTTCGTCAAAGCAGTCATCCAGGTCGTCTCGATCGCTTCAGAAGTCTCTGTCCCAATCGAGTTCCACTGGCGTAAGGCAGTCGACTATCCTTTCCGACACCACATGGGAGGACGATGTCGATTATTGCTACGAGCAGGAAGCCGAGTCCACCTGCTACTTCAACTGGGACGCCGCCAAAGCAAGTCGAGAGCAGTATGTCGAGGACGACGATGAGCTGAACCTCATGTCTGCGCCGTATCATGCGCACTCACCCACAGTCACGCCAGGTAGCGGATCACATGTCAAGCTGAACCTCAGCAAAGAGACCATCGCCGAACGACGCAGTTCAAAAAGGTTCGAAGAACTACCGCGCGCACCTTCCACTGTCGGCCACCGCGGCTTTCTAGCCGCGAGAAGGAGTTCGCAGGATCTCAGCAGATACACACCAACGCCTGTGCAGATCACGCCCAGCTCCAGCACTCCCAACCTCCTCTCCCCAGTCCTAAGCGTAAATGAGACCGCCGAGCAGAAGCACCCTACACCCGCAACCCTCCACGACTCAGGCATCGCCTCCCTGTCCGCAACCTTCCTCACCGACACCGCCTCCCACGGCACAAGCACCAGCACCCGGCACACCAAATCCAGCTCCCACGGCTCCAATGCCAGTAGCGCTCGCGCATCGTCTAAGACGAGCCAAAATACTAACAACCGCTGGTCTGTCGCTTCATCCACCAGCGTGCCGGATTTCATGCACAGTGGTCCGAGGAACAAACTCGTGCTTTCGAAAACGATCATTTCGGCGCCACTGGAGTCGCTGCCGCAGAGTCCGCCTTATGAGAAGGATGGGGAGGAGAGCACGATTGTTCCGCGGGATTTGCAGAATCGGCCTGTACGGAGTAGTTTTGTGGTGAGGAGGGGGCAGAGTCCGGGGGATAGGGCTTCGTTGATTGATGGTGGGAGGGTGGCTGCGAAGAGGGAGTTGTCGCAGCCGACAGGGCAGCGGTATAGTCGGTATTCGCAGGCACCTCAACCGGCCGCTGTGGTTGCTGGGAGTGGACCTGGGTGGATATGATAATTGCAGTGTGGCGAGAAAACCGCCGTGGGCTGAGCTCATGACTGTATAACGACATATAGCAAAACCTGTACTACGTACTGTACCACCAAAGAACTTAATCCATCTTCTCGCCGCTGCCGCAGCCATTGTGATTGGTCATTAAACGCTCAACGATGCAGTGACTAGAGCGAATCACCGAGATCCGGAATGAACAAACCGCCGCATGTAGCACATACAATGCTTTTCCCGTCATTGCTCGGGACGCCGTTGACCTCGAGGTGAAGAGTGGGCGCAGGACCAGTAGATGGCGAGGGCCGCCCTACCATAGCGTACGACGAGAATGCTCGGTGAACAAATGGTCTCTGAACAGGACCAAAGGATCCATACGATAACGTTCCTGCTTGGCTCACTTTATCTCGAGCATCATCTTGAAGACCAGCGAGGAAGTAGTCAAGAGCGTCATCTGCGTTGACACACAGCGAGAACCCATGGGCAATACCTTCGCGTCTGCAAGGGCATGTGTGCGCGGGTGCAGAGCAGCGTATGCCTTGCGCGTCCCAAAACTCGCTCGGACCCTCGACAATAGCACGGCTCACGATCTGGTAATATGCATTGGCGGTTCGTCGCAGTAATAAGCACGATCGCCTTCGTGGCCATCTCGTATATCTGTCGAAAGACCTACCGGGTAGCTGGAACTCCAACTGCAACACAACGTCTCCGATTTGGACGGCTACAGCGGTGATGAGTCTCAATTCAGCCCCATTCGCTTCACTACCTACCGCCAGCCAATGGTCGTCTTTCTCGTGCATCTCAATATGCACACCGTGCGACGCGGAATTTTCAACTTGCAAACCCAGATAAGGTTGTCCGTCTGTGTCCACGTGGACAAAGCCGTAGTTGTCATTGCGGAAACCGACCCATGACACTGCAGGTGGGCAAGGCATCCGACATGTACACGCGGCTTCATATTCCCTCGGAACTCCGTGGTCCATGTTCCGCAGTATCGACGCACGCTGCTCCCGAAAGATCCTTGATTCCTCCTCGACGTTCTCTGTGGTAATATCAAGCGCGGCAAGGAGCGTGTATGCATTTTCGAGCCAACCCATAGACCCTCTGAGACGACGGATGACCTCAATAGCTAGATCCATCCGCGGCCTCCTGTAATCCGGTTTTGGTGGTCCAGAAGCAGCTGGCCACTTGATGAGTTTTAGGAGTCCGTAGATACGGTCGCGCGGATCGAAGCACTTCAGTTTCACCAGTTGGTACCACAAACCTGGAACGTTGGTGTCGAAATGACCATCCCGTCGGACCGCTACGATTCGCTCGAACTGCTGTTGGAGCATGAATCCAGCTCGGGAAAAGAGGTCGTCTGCTTCTGATACCGGCGCGTCCCATGTGTGACTGGCGTGGCCAGGATTAAAGAGGTCAGATATAAGAGCCAAGGTGTCAAAGTCTGAACTATTCAGTCCACACATGATAAGCACCTTCTTTGCAAGCGCGACCTCCTGCACGATCCATAGTCGGCCCCAATACGGTGCGTTGCTGAACGCGACATATGCATCCTGAACCTGTTCAAATCTGCCGGTGTCGAGCTTTGACATCATGTCTTTTGCAAGCTTCAAGGCTGTGCGTTCTTGTCCACTGCCAGTCAGATTAGCTTCACGAGCAGTAGTGTTGTAGAGGAGCCTAAGTGGGCTTGGTCGTTGTTCAAGTGCCTCTGCTTCCTCCAATATCCGTAGTTTAGCAGAAGCGTCAAAGACTAGACGAGTATCCGGTGTCTCTCGACCAAGGCTGGACAGGACTAGAGCAGCGTTTTGGTATATATCCCCCATCATGGCGACCTGAGAAGCTTTCTCGTCCAGGTCTTGCTGATTGATGCAGATACCGTCAATCCAGATCAGAGCATCTTCGTCCGAATGGAGTTGTGCTTGCCACAAAACATAAGCACAGTTCGCCCGGACCATCATGGCTTCTCCGTTGACACGGATTTGAGCTAGGGGCAACTCGTCACCCCAGGTGTATGAAATCGCTCGATATTCTGGAGCTTTGGCGACGCCATAGACCTGCATATCGCAGGCGATACCGTCTTCGTCTGCACCCGGCTGGAGTCTCAGCAATCTGATCTGACTTTCCAGGTCGGCCAACGGTGTGTAGCGGAACACTCCTGGTGACATAGCTGCTGCCGTGATCCTGTGTTCTTTGCGAGAAGCTTTACAATACCTGGTCGCTGGGTAGCATCGGGGTGAAGACGACCAAACTTGTAAGGACGACGAATCATGACAAGTACCTCGCAACCAGCCTTCCCTGTTCGCTACGGAGTACTGTATCGTCAAAGCACGCTCACACTCGTGCCGAAGCTGCTACAGCCACAGCCACCAGAACGGACAGATGGCCTAAAGCAGACTGTAGGTATTTCGCTTCGCAGACGACATTGGTCAACCTCCCTTCCGACCACTCAAGCAACTGCGCTGATCTGCGCCAGGGGTCCAAAAGCACGCCTTGCCCGATTGGGCTGCTAGCAACGACTCTTTGTTGACGAATCGTGGAGTTGGAAAGAAACCATACCAGCCACGCCGCCGCCGTTGGATAGACGTTCATACTGACTTGCAGCGATAGACTTCATGTATCTTACGACGTAGCACCAGACAATGTCGTTGCTGGAGAACAGCTGGGTCAAAGTAGGTCCATACACTGGAAAGCCAGCTTTGGACGAGTGCTGATATGCGGGATTTAGGTGCAGCAAAAGACCTTTACGAAATGGTGAGATGAGACTACAGCTGTACGGAGTGAGGAGGAGGCTAATACGAAAGCACAGGCTCAACAACAAGATCAAAGCCCGAAACGTGCAGATCACCAACCTCATCACCGACCTCAGCGACGGCATCAACCTCATCCACCTCCTTGAGCTCCTCTCGAACGAATCACTGGGACGATATGCCTCGCGACCGAAGCTCAGGGTGCAACGCTTCGAGAATGTAAATATAGCGCTGGACTTCATCAAAAGCCGGAAGATCCAATTAACCAACATTGGCGCCGAGGATGTGGTAGACGGCAACCAGAAGATCATCCTAGGTCTGATATGGACGCTCATTCTGCGCTTCACAATAAGCGATATCAACGACCAAGGTCTGAGCGCACGTGAGGGGCTATTGCTGTGGTGTCAGCGGAAGACTGCGTGTTATGATGAGGTGGATGTGCGGGACTTCTCGGCGAGCTGGAACGATGGGTTGGCTTTCTGTGCGCTGCTGGATATCCACCGGCCGGATCTGATCGACTATGAGAGCCTGGATAAGTCGGATCATCGTGGGAACATGCAGCTGGCGTTCGATATCGCGTCGAAGGAGATCGGCATCCCGGATCTGCTCGATGTGGAGGATGTGTGCGATGTACCAAAACCGGACGAGCGGTCGTTGATGACGTATATCGCGTACTGGTTCCACGCTTTCTCGCAGATGGAGCGGGTGGAGAATGCTGGACGGCGGGTGGAGAAGTTCGTATCGAATATGCAGGGGGCGTGGGAAATGCAAAACAACTTCGAGCGGAGGATGCGCGCGCTGCTCGCACAGATCGAGAGCCAGCGCAAGTCATGGCTCACATCGCACTTCGACGGCACATACATCGACGCAAAAGAGCAGTACCGAGCCTTCAACGCCTACAAGCAAAAAGGCAAACGCGAAATGGTAGCGGAAAAAAGCGACCTAGCCGGCATGCTCGGCAACATCAAAACCAAACTCAGCACATACCGACTCCGCCCCTACGAACCGCCAGAAGAGCTGAAGATAGTATCACTCGAGTCGGCCTGGAACACCCTCATGGTCGCCGAACGCGAGCGCAGCCAAGAAATCAACAACACCATCCGCGACATCAAAAACAACCTCCGCAAATCCTTCGCCGACAAAGCTAACGACTTTGCCCTCGCGCTCAAAACCATCAGCATGAGCATCACGGAGCTCGACGGCGACGTCGAGGACCAGCAGTACCACACCGCGCAGATCCAATCGAACCTCCCACACCTAGAAGATTTTCTGGCTATTATCGAGAAGTTGGATCAGCAGTGCGGGGAGGCGAATATTGAGGAGAATGATTTTACTACGTATACGTTTGATGAGCTGGCGTATGAGTTGGGGTTGGTGAGGGGTAGTGTGCAGAAGAAGATGGCTTTTTTGGAGAATCAGATGGTTGCGCGGAATATGACGAATCTTACGCCTATCCAGCTTGAGGAGTTTGAGAGCGTGTTTCGGCATTTCGACCGCGACCTCAGCAATTCCTTGCAGGAACTCGAGTTCTCTGCCGCCCTCGCCTCCCTCGGTCTCGTCTACGACGAAACAGAAATGCATGACCGTTTCTTAGAAGTGGCTGGCCGTGGTGGAAGCGTCAGCTTTGAGCAGTTCATCCGCTTCATGGTCGACGTCACCGAGGACCAAAACACCGCCGAGCAAGTTTTCGAGAGTTTCCGGGAGGTCGCGGACGGGAAGCCTTATGTTACGGAGCTGGATCTGACGCATTCGCTGATTCCGGATGAGTTGGTGGCGCAGCTTGTGGAGAGTATGCCGGCGCATCGGGGGCCGGATTTGCAGCAGGATAGGGAGTTGGCGAAGTTTGATTATGGGAAGTTTATGGAGAGGTTTATGGGTGGGGGTGGGAAGGGTGTGAATGGGGGGTAGGGGTGTACGTCAAAAGGGGTGGTGGATGGGGGGGGTTTGGTGTTGGGTATGGCTGACGTTTGGGTAAGGGAGTTGTGGGTCGGTCAATGCGCATAGTGATACCAGGCATGGCAATGGGTAGAGTTGTAATCATAGGTCGCAACGATATTCTCTGGACGGCGTCTCGGCCTGCTTGCTGGACTCAGTGGGCTGCCATGCTGTAAGTTTGCTTTTGACATTAGAGACCGTAGCTGACTCGAAGCAGTACTATCTGACTGCCCCCGGTCCGTTCTCGATGGAGTCCGTCTGCGAGGAGCAAGGTTGCACGGTCCTTCCGTTTTGGACGAGATGAAGTGAGGTCGAGGGCTTGGCAGCAATGACTTGACCCCCTCCCTCTACCTCCGCTACCTCGTTAGCTTCCGCGCTGATGAACATCCCTTAGCTCCTGCACTGCTTAGCCAATAGGAATGTCCTACTACCTACTATGCTACACGTTTGCCTCGCCATGAGTCCTTGGTGGCGAAAAGCTTGCAGGCCAGCAAACGGTCGAGATCTAGGCTACAAAAGCCATACTCCCTGCCAGGTTTGACGAGCTTCATACTATCTACTTGCCATTCGAATCAATCTTGCCATTGACCGGATATTCATCCCACCTACCACTTTCACACACTTTGGACTGCCTTTGCTGTCGACCATGAGTGCCCATATCGTCACTCATGCCGTGTTCAGGCACTTCGGCATTTCGACACAGCGACACTTCAGAACCGATGAGAAACGTAATAAAGGGAAAGAAGGAAGAAAGGACAAGCGAGATCTGCTTTTGGGAGACTTGAAGAAGGCCTGGGAGGAGGACACTGCTAAAGACTTACCAGAGAGTACCTTATTCAAGTTCACGGTCGAGCAACTTAATGTCCAGTTGATCGACGACACCTTCTTTCCCGACGGGGAAGCGTTGACCAAACTCATCCAAGCTCACGACGGTTTCTCAAACGAAGGCGCCACAAGAAGTACGGCCAGGAGCTGTCGGAAACCTTTGTCAAAGTGCAGCCCCCGCTGCCGAAGAACAAGCTCCCCCATATGGACCCCGCAGTAACTCTGGCCGTGTAAGTGGTTACGGCGTCCGTGCAGAGCGTGTACTGACGAGTACCTAGATTTGGAGGCCGTGACGACCCGTTGCATATAGACCTCTGCGCCAAAGAGGGGTTTCCTCCTGGTCGTTGGCACGCTCCTGCGATGCTGCTAGGGGGGCAAAGGCCACGTATAAACTTGGTTATGGTTGATGCCAGCGAGACAGACAATGATTCCCTGAGTCGCGACCTGGAGAGATGTGAGCGCTCGGCCATCCTACGCATGCTCAGGTGGAGCGAGGAGCAGAGGCTTGAAAGCATTCTGGATAAGATGGTGAGCTGCTACCTTAAATCTTTTTCGTTCGTCTGCTAACCTTTCGAGTACTCGATCCTCCTCATAAGGGCTGAGCATGCCCGCTGGATCCATTTTCGACGAGACAACCATGAGATCGCTGTTCGGGCCTCTCAGTGGCTCAGTCTAACCTCCAGACGTGAGCTGAGGTCTCTGCATCATTATCTGTCGCAGCCTCTGGCAGAACTACTTTGTCAAGAATGTAATGCAAAAGGACGACGGAGATGTGAGGCTTACGGGGAATTTGCAAACTGTCGGAATTGGGCCCCGAGGTGAACCTACTAAGGGCACTTTTGGGCCCTTTCGTGGCCACTTTGAGAAGCCCCCATGAGCGAGCTCCGGTAGTGATGGTCGGAGGTGGTTTCTTGATATTGGTTATGTCAGGTAGCAGATAGGTATACAGGTAGGTAGAATTTCTCTTCTAATCGTGATCAAATGATCCATTGTGCGATTGTGTTTCTTAGCTTTCGAAAGTGTGCTATTTCCTGCATGTTCGATAGCTACCTTCCATTGTCTCGCCGCTGGAGTGCTGCGAACGCAACAAGGGACCGCATCTGCGCGCATCAGGTTCCTTGGTGCACTGCTTGTACTTGCGTTACGCCGGACTTATGTATGCTTGATTCTCGAGGAGGATGGCGAGCACCCTTCATCAGCTCGCTACGCTGACCTTCAGGGTATCTGCCTCGCTTCTGGCGAGATCGTACGTATCGAAGCAGTACCTTTGACCCGCCTTCGTGCCACCTTCAGCGGACCTTCCAAGAATTTAGCCAGTGCCATGTGTCTGTCCTCGAGAGTCACGACGATCAGTCGTAACAGTGATCTTCGGACATCGCTCTGTGCCCCACCCTCCTGTATCATGCCGGTAAGCTGTTGCTTGCCCTCTTGGGAGCAGTCCTTGGTGACTTGGATGACTCGAGATACAGCAAACGATCGAGGTTGATGTCCATAAGAGAGACCTTTCCTTCCAGGACCGTGGAAGTTTCTACACCCAAGACCATTCTCCCGAACACCACCCACAACTTGTTGAAGACCAAGCTTTTGTACTCACTTCGTCCCCACATCAGGAGTCGTTGCACTCTTCAACAATGTCCAGGCGAACCTACCCGCCACTTCCGGATGACGAAGAATTCTTTGCTCGCTTCAAAGATCACTTGACAGCACATTGGAGCGACGCGCATACCAATGGCGTGCGTCCAGTAGACGAATATGGCACCGGAATCGTGGTCCAGCAGCTCCCGGGGAAGGTCGACGCACCCGATCCGGTCCCAGCAGAGCTACTATCTCGGCTTGCGAATGCCTCTAATGCTGCCAGAGAGTTTGTGAAACCCGAGGAGTATGCAACTAGGATATCGTACGCAGACTTCTTGATCTCAGAAACGAGGGCAGTGATGCCACCGACGAAGCTCCTCAGGTAAGACTGCCGGACATGCCTCACAAGATTCATAACTGACAGCATCTAGATTGAGTAACAACGGAGCTTCGGGGCAAGCTGCTGGGATATACAGAGATCTTTCTGACCATCAAAACTTCCCTGCAGGCCGTTGGAACGCCCCTATTTTCGTGCAAGGTCCAGCAGTGGGCCTTCAGCGGGGGCTCCAGGTAGTCTTGACCGATATCAGCGACGATCCAGCGGACGGCAATACACTAAGACTTAGTGAACACTTGGCCATGCTTCGGATGCTGATGCGCCATAGTGACCCTGTTGTCCGAATGCATGAGGTGAGTAGTGACGACTTACGCTTGCGTTGCTGAGCGTCACACCTGCTAATCAAACGACAAAGCACTCCATCCTTTCGATCAATACCAGTAGCCGTGCCAGAGTCATTAGATTCGGAAGGGAGCGCGGCGAGTTCAGAGCCGTGGTCAGCCGATGGCATGATCTGGCAAACGTATCGGACCTGACGGACCTGCTTCACATCATGAGGCATGGGCTTTCATTAGATGGCAAGCACCGCAGTGAGACAAGTGGCAGTCTCGAGAGCCGGTGGAGTTATGACTATACCTCCTAGTATTGGTTCTTGTATCTCGTAATGTAGGTCAGTATGTAGGTAGGTCGTTCTGATTCAAGTCAATTGGTCTGATGTAACATGTGCGCTCTCCTGCTCCTGGATCGAATCCTTAACAGCTAGGATAATGTGGCCTTTCAGGTGTCCAGTATGCTTCCTCCACATCGTCCTCGGAGCACGCCAGTCAGGGGCATCTGCTATGTTTGTCCTCTCAAGTCATGAGTCTTCGACGAAGTGTGTGATCCAGAGGCAGCAAACTCTGGGTGCTCAATATACAATAGAGCGTCCTTCTCGAAGATCTCAGCTGGCATAAACATCCACATCCTGCAGACCATCCACACCTTGAAGATCTTCTGCAGCCCGAGAGTTGAACGTCATAACTCTTTCCACGATGTCAAGCTCCACTTCCCAAACAGCTGTGGCCAGCACAGAAGAATACCAGGGTGTTGCCAAAGAGCTCAAAGCGGCTTGGCTCAAGGTTGGGGTCGACAAGAAGCTGGGTCCAAACCAAGGCGCATTCCCATTCACGATTGAGCAGGTCGACATTCCCGTCGTTGACGCTCCAGGCGAGCTCGGAGCGGACGCGGTGTCGATGATCACAGAAACTTTCATGATCGCCCGTGGTTTCGATCCTCAAGACTATAAAAGTAAACTAGCATGCGCGATGTCCTTGTCCTCGTTCCTGGCAGATGCAACGCCGTCCATGTCTCTTTTACGGTAAGTCGGCTCCGAGTGCATTGGGAGTGCTGTACTGACGATAACTAGAATGGACCCGGACGAACCGGACGACCTCGATGATGGCATGGTTGATCCGTACGACGGTAGCCTATACCGCGGCCTGTGCCACCCCAACTACCCTACCGGACCTTGGCATGCTACCAGTACCCTCACCGGGCCTAACAACAACCTCAGTGTGGTCTTGACCGATACCACTCCTCTTCCAGATGGTTCCGTGATACGTAGGAGCGAGCATTTGGCCATTCTGCGTTTGCTCCAGTGGTACGCAAGCAACCTTGGCTCTCGGGACGACGCAAATACCAAGGTAAGTCGTAGGTCCCTCCATTGTTGAGCGTTTGCCTGCTAACCATGGAGCAAAGGATGCACTACTCTCCATATGCGCAACACGTGCGAGAGTATTGAGATTTAGTAGGAGGGGCCACGCTGTCAAAGTCGGCATCACACAATGGCTCGATCTCAAGGACCCTGCCGGGGTCTCGACTCTACACCGTGCCTTGATCCATGATTGGCCTGAACGCGAAGGATGGTGGACACGTCTAGGAAACTGGATCCTGGAGCAGGACGGCTGAGGATTCTCGTAGTCTAGGTAGGTTGATGCTTTCCCTCAGGCTAGAGGAGTCGTCTGCTGTTGCGCGCGTGTAGATAGCCGGTTAGTCTGAAATTTCTTGGAGGTGCAAGCACAAACGACCCTTAACGAGTCTCAGTACTGCGAACAAGAATGCGGGCTCAGCTGGTGATCGTTCCGGCGTTGTCGACGTGCAATCATTCGTCGAGACTGCCCTCACGAGCCTTTCCGGACCAAAAAGAAGATGTACTGCTATACATTTGCCATCTTGATATGTGACCTGTCTCAGTCATGTGAGTAAGGTGGCAGCAAACGCAGTATCTATGTTCATAAGAAAGCCATGCCTCGAAGATCCAATTCCTAGCAGGTACCCGCAGTGAACTACTCGAAGCCATTAGCATTCACCATACTCTGTGAGAATGTCCAACACTCTCAACCACCCACCCAGTGCGGAAGCATCTGATCAAATGGCCGAGAAACTGAATCAAGCTTGGCTAGGCTCGTACGGCGAAAGCAAAAGGCATGCAGATAGCATATTCAGCTATACGATCAGCTTAATCGATGTCCCTCCAATCTCACCACCGGGCGCACTTACACACCGAGCCGTGTCAGACCTCACGGAGACATTCCACATTGCCAGAGGTTTGGACCTGGAAGACCACAAGAGCAGGAAAGTCTGTGCCAGTACCTTGGCTTCGACCTTCGCGGCAGTGACACCTTCGGTGACCTGTGTTCAGTAAGGTTGGCCGTACAGCTGCGAAGACTCCGTTCGTTAACAGACTGCAGGATTGACGAGAACAACTCGTTGCTGGCGCGGGAGCTCTGCGATCAGCACAATAGTTACTGGCACGCTCCGGCACTACTTGTGGGCCCCGGAAACAAGACCCGTGTGGTATTGGCCGATGTTATTGGTGTAGATCGTCCGGAGAACGAGTTAGTGCGGAGGAGCGAGTACCTGGCCATCTTACGGTTGTTGATGAGAAGCGCAAAAGACCGGCATCAGAGTCCAGAAGTGAGTCGCTCTTTCGTTACTTGGCTACCTGTCTGCTGACCATGACGGCAAGTACTCGATACTTTCCGTTCGTCAAGATCATGCGAGATTGATAGTGTTCCAAAGGAACGAGTACGAGGTGGTTGTCTGTCTGACCAAGTGGCTCCGCTTAGCTGACCCAGCCGATCTCACGACCGCGCATCACTGCCTCGTCAATGACTGGCATGAATGGCCTACCCCTGGGAAAGGGCTTTGGTCGCGGATTGGTGACTGGCTGTCGGATTATTCCGTGACGCCGGATACCAGTGCCGAAGGTAGGAATATCTAAGGTAGGTAGCTTTTTTCCTGATATCGAAAGTTTCTGTTCTTGTGAACCGGTCAGTTCCATCCGATGGAGTGTAATCGTGATTGTACTCGTACTTGCAGGTGGTCGCGCGATGCAGTCGCTACCGGCGGTTCGTTTGCTTACGTACGCTCATCAGCTGGGTGTTTGCCTCCGCTCGCAGGAGGGCCATGTGAATCAAATGACTGAAGAGTGAGTCGCACCGCGCCAGCGCAGCTATAAGAGAAGCTGTTCCTGCCACAGATCTTCAGCACAACACATTACTAACTTCCCATACTCTGCACCCCGCTTCTGCGCAACAATGTCTGACTCCATGATGTCGAACAAGCAATTGGCTGAAGGTGCAGTTCACGCCAGTCATGTCCTTGATAGAAGTTACCGCGGACGCCGCGAGGACGAAGCCCGCAGAAAGGAGGCCGCAGAAATATCCGCCCATTATCTGAAGGAGCTGAAGGATGCCTGGCATGCCCTTTCTCAATCTCAAGAGCCACCGTCCTTTTCTCAGAAAGCGCCGGAGTCCAGTCTATTTTTCTCAATTGAAGAAGTCAAGGTACCAATGGTGGACGAACCAGAGGGCCTTCGACCGAGAGCACTCACGAGCTTCGTGGACCAGACAACCAGCAAATTCGGGAGTGTAGAATATGCAAGGTCCTTATCTGAGTGGTTTGCGGCAGCCACGCCGAACGTGTATCTCGATCGGTAAGATGAGCCGCGGCAACTTTGGTGCCGGACGTTCTAACATCCTTTCAGAATCGAGCAGAGCAACCGTAGGCTGTACACAGACCTCTGTTGGGGAAGCGAGACTGAGTCCGGTCACTGGCAAGTTCCCGTCATGTTCGTGAGACCTGGAGAGCGTATCGCACCTGTCTTGAATGACAGGACCCGCGTGTGGAGTCCGAACGGAGAGTTAGCAACCAGCGAGAGGTTGGCAATCCTTCGCATACTTTGGTACGACGAGGAAGAGGGACTGTGCGGATGCAAGGTAAGTTGCGCCCCCGTCCAGTGTGATAAGGCGGCTGTTAACGTTGATAGTTGTCGTTGCTTTACATCCACTACCTTGCAGCTAGGTGGCTGAATTTTGAGAGGAGAGGCGAAGAAATCAAGGTGTGGGCCACACGTTGGTTCGATTTGCGCCATCCAAGAGGTTTGACCACTTTGCATCACTACTTGAACCACGACGACTGGGCTCCGAAGCCTCCGAGGGGGCGACTCTGCAATATCCTTTGAATCATACTTGATCTTTCGGAGGCGGATGTCGCACGCGAGAGCAAGGCCGATCGAGCATGGTGGTTGAAGGCTAGCCATGTGGCTGGCCGTAGTGAGCATAGACACCTAGATTTCCTTTTTAAGTAGCTTAGTTTAGTGTTAGCGTAGTCGTTCATACGAGGGCTGCAGCAGTACTGTGTAAGCATACAATTCTCACCCTGTCCAGTCGCCCATCCCAGGTTTGCTCTCTCGTGCAGCTCCTCTGACCGTTAGAGCGTTGTGTCATTCCTGATTGATATCAGTAGCGTTGGGTCACCTTCCCAACCGCTGCTGTCACCACGGGGGATACTGGATCTGTGACTCGCCTTTGTGTGCATGCGTCGCAAGGTAGCAAACAACGCGATGCCTGGTGTATAAGAGTGCTCGTCCTTCCAACGATACTTAGTAAACACGCACACACACCTCAACGAAATGAATCCCAACAGTCGTAACACAACGGATGCCAACACCCCGAACACAATGAACACCACCACTCGAGGCAGGGACGCGGAGACTCGATTCACAAGAGACAACGGTGGCACCTTCGAAGAGGTCGGACTGCGCGATGAATTGAAATCTCTCTTGCATGCTTAGCAATGCAGACTCAATGACCAGCCGCTTCCTCCGAACGATGGCTGCATTCGGCTCACAGTCGAACGGGAGGACGTTGAGTTGCTTCCGGCATCTCGCTGGGGACTGACAGGGGATGGGATAGACCTCATGACTCGATCGTATGTAACCGGAATGCGCGAGAACGAACGCGAGGAATATGTCAAGCATCTGATGGAGACTCTCAAGGGAGGCAACCCGTATATTCATCTGAATCAGTAAGTTGTCCCGGTTCCGCTGCCGATTTCAAGTAACGGGTGCTGATGGCGACCAGGATTGACCGATCGAACAAGCCTCTTTACGACGACCTCAGCGAGCCCAATGGCCTCTGGCAGGCCCCGCTGATACTCGCTGGGCAGCCAAAGCGTGTAGTCGTCTGCCTCACGGACTCCAGCGCTCGGGATGGCGCAGAGCTGCGTCAGCATGAGTATCAGGCGCGTATGGACCCTGTTTCGCCACGAAAGGATGAGATTCCGTCGATTGCGCGGCCGGACGAGCTGCAGAAAAGTGAGCTCCTGGCAGTCTTGCGGATGATTCAATGGAACGAGGAGCAGCGCTTCTCGGGCTCTGGCATTGAGGCAAGTCGGAGATTACAAGGTGTTTTTGCTTGATGCTGATCAGTCATGGCGGTAGTACTCCATCCTTTCTATTCGGAAACACTACGCCCGAATCGTCAGGTTCGAGATGCAAGAGTCTGCGATTGTAGTTCGGATGTCACAGTGGCTGGAGCTTGCTTCGCCGGACCATCTCACGACCATACATCATTTGTTGACGCACGATGATAGACCGCGTCCGTGGCTGGACTGGGTGACTAATGTAGTCAGAGCCCTCGGAGGGAGGTGAGGTGTAGTTGTAGTTTCCACTAGCGTGATTTTGCATACATACTGCCAGCTCCTCTGACCGTTAGAGCGTTGTGTCATTCCTGACTGATATTAGTAGCGTTGGGTTGGTTTACCTTCCTGACCGCTTCAGTTACCACGACCACAGGGGATGCTGGACTCACCTGTGAGTCGCCTGGTGTGTATACGTCGTAGAGCAGCAAACAACATGGTGCTGCTGTATAAGACTCGCGGATCGTGGCGATGCTTATCATCAACACAGAACCCACATATCACAACACAATGAATTCCAACCGCCGGAGCTGGCTTGAACCCACTGCTCAGGACCTCAGAGATCTGGCAGACTACCCGCCTCGTGACGAACGCCGCGATATAGTGGACGCACTTAAAAACGCCTGGCAATGCGTTCTGCGCGATCAGCCTCTTCCAGGTGGCCGGTGTCCGTTCCGGTTCACAATTGTCCAGGAGGACATCGCGTTGCTCCAGGCTTCCAGCGGCAGGCTGTCAACAGATGCGCTCCAAGAACTGACCCGACCAAGCAAGTTGTCCATGTCTAAGGTCAACGGTAAGATGTATATCAAGGCCCTCACGTTGGTACTAGAGGAGCAGAGTCCAGTATCTATCAATCGGTAAGTGGACCACCTGTTCCCGTTGCCGACATAGATATACGTATCCTGATGCCGACCAGAATCATTGTAAGGGACAGGGACCAGCCTCATTACGACAACCTTAGCGATCTGGGAGGCCTTTGGCAGGCGCCTGTGGTCTTTATAGCGTCTGCAGTGCGTATCATTGTCTTCCTCACTGACTCCACCGCTCGCGGTTGCCCGGATCCGCTGCAGAAAAGTGAGCGCCTGGCAGTTCTGCGCATGCTCAGATCGTACGAAGAGAGATATGCGCGCATGAACCTTGGAGGGCGCGAGGTAAGGCCAGAGCTCCCGAAAAGTCTTTGCGCTGATGCTAATGGGAGTAGTACTTCATCTTGTCGGTACAGTACGGGTTTGCGCGCTGGGTTAAGTTTGAGAGACGAGGGCTCGAAATTGCGGTTCGGACTAGCCAGTGGTTCGATATGTCCAACGAGTCCCATCTCGCGACTGTGCATCATCTTGTGACGCGGGCGCATGCTCATGGGCAGCTTGATGCAACGCGTTACCACGCCAGCGAAGGCAGAGTAGTCCTACGGGCGGGGACATAACTTTTAGTATTAGGTTCAGAGAGCCGTTCATGGGTGGCTCGGGTGGGTTGGCTTGATTGGCACGGTTGCGTATACCCAGGTGAGGTGTTGTAGTTGTAGTTTTAGGTATGACTAGCGTGGTTTTAGCGTGATTTCATGTACTGCCCAAGGCACCAATTTCTCAAAATGCTCTTGCCAGCTACGAATAACTTAGAACTCATCTCGTAGGCCTCTGTCACGACGTCAAGTACTCGCAAGTACATATACAACATTCTACCGTCTTGGAGTTGCAAGTAGGTGAAATTTTCTCTTTGCATCATCCGCGACCACTGCTCCACCATGGACGAGCAGGATGAAGAGCTGCGGAAGTTCCTGGGCACAACTTCGTTCGGCAAGCAGTCACGAGAGGCAGATCTAGTCGAGCGACTTGAGAAGAGCAAACGTCCAGTTGTCGTGGCGGAGGCCGACCGAGGGCAGGGGGGATCACCAGTGGCAGAACAGGACAATGACCGGCAAAAGAGCGGGAGAGGTAGCGACGAGGACGAGGCCGAGGACGAGGACGACAGCGACGATGATGACGATGATGACGATGACGACGACGACGAAGACGAGTTTCCAGTCTCACACGAGATGGTGATCAAGACGCACGACAGGACGGTGACAGCAGTGACAGTGGATCCATCTGGCGCAAGACTGATTACAGGCTCGATCGACTGCTCGCTCAAGTTCCACGACTTCGCATCTATGACACCTACCACCATAAGAGCATTTAAGTCTGTAGACCCGAATGCCACCAAAAGCTCGGCCAATGTGGAAACGCATCCCATCAATCAGGTCCTCTTCAACCCTATCTCGGCCAGCCATGTCCTTGTTGCCACAGCCTTCCCACAAGCGAAGATCTTATCACGGGACGGCGAAACTGTGGCAGAGTTCGCGAAGGGCGACATGTACCTGCGAGACATGCACAACACGAAAGGCCACATCTCGGAGGTGACTACTGGAACGTGGCATCCTACAGAGCGTAATGTATGTGTCACGGCAGGCACTGACAGCACCTTGCGGATTTGGGATGTCAACAACCCACGATCGCAAAAAGAGGTCATCGTCCACAAGTCGAGAGCAGCTGGATCGGCAGGACGCACGAGGATGACTGCCGTTGTGTGGGGCTCATCAATGCAGGGCGGCAACAATGTACTTGTCGGAGCAGCGCTGGACGGGAGTCTCGTTATGTGGAGTGGCGAAGGCCCATATGCACGACCCGCCGGCGAAATCCGAGATGCACATACACCAGGAACCTGGACGAGCGGTCTCGACATCAGCGCAGACGGCCGACTAGTCATCACCCGCGGTGGCGACGACACAATCAAACTCTGGGACATCCGAAAGTTCAAACAGCCCGTCACAACTATGGCGCATCCCTCGACTTCCTCTCAATACCCGTCCACCAACATCAAGTTCTCGCCCAATTCCTCCAACATCATCACCGGCTCCGAAACCGGCCACCTCCACATCCTCAACCCCGCCACTCTCCGCTCGGAACTCGTCACCCCTGTCACACCAGGTTCTCCGCTTATCACCGTCCTCTGGTCTCCGAAACTGAACCAAATCATCACCGGCTCCGCCAACGCCGAAACTCATATCCTCTACTCACCGACTACCTCCACCGCCGGCGCCAAGACAATCATGTCCCGTGCGGCTAAACGGCGGCACATCGACGACGATCCGAATCTCACCACCGACCTCTCCCTCGGCATGTCCGGCGACTCGGGCGCTCCTATCGCTTCCTTCTCCTCTCGGCACCCTACGGTCGGCCTTACAGCGAGTGGGCGGAGCAGGGACCCACGGAGGCCGAATATGCCTGTGCAGACACCGTTCTCGAAGACGAATCCAGATGAGGAGTATGTGCGAACTCAAATCCCGTTGAGCAGTCTGCGGGATGAGGATCCGAGGGAGGCGTTGCTGAAATATGCGGACAAGGCGAAGAGTGATCCAATGTTTACGAATGCGTGGACGGAGACGCAGCCGAAGATTATTTATGGGGAGGTCAGTGATGACGAGGAGGAGCCGGATAAGAAGAAGGCGAAGCGTTGAAGCGGTGTTTGCAGACCTGCTGAGTCGCTGGTATGCACAATCGTTGCGGAGGCCATTGCGCCTTGCTCACCGGGCGAAACATACATCACTCGAACATTACGATACCAATCATCACATGATCAGCCAGGACACCCTAACTTTCTGGGAACGTGGAACGTCTTGAAGCTTGCGGCATTTCCAACGGACCATCCGGAGCGATTGGGAAGGTCATCTGCCAAGTCCACACCACACCTTCTTGAATCTACTCGCTTACCACCGCATTATCAGCGTGTTCGCTCCTCCCTACCAGACTGCTTGCACATTCGTCCTGGCCGCATCTCATCACCACGAATGCTGTAGCGCACGAAGACTGCCACCTTACGACTTCCAAAAGTTGAACGACAGTTGAGATGTTGATCTCCTCCATACGGCCCACCAGTGCATCTGATCAAGGTACCATCCTCCGCAATTGTTTGCTACACATGTTACTGACGTCGCCTTCAGACCAACCGAACTTCGACGATCAGGTCTGCGAATACCTTTGCAACCGATTCGGTTTTGTACGCGGCGAAACACTGGTATTCCTGATACTCGTAGGCTTGTTGGCTCTTGGAAACTGCTGGCTGCTCTTCGACCCGGGATGGCAGCACCGACCACCCTGGCAGACTGGCATCGTCCTCGCCGCCGCATGGGACGCTGGCTGGCTGGTTAGATGGGCTTACAAGCTCTCTTATCGGATCAAGGCAAAGACAGGGTGCACTAGTATTTGCTCATGGCTGCGCGAGGAAATGTGTTGGAGGCTTGGAGAGGGATGGGGAAAGTTTGCGATCTGGTGTGTGTGGGTTCTGGTTCTACTCTTGCTGGATATTCGGCTTTTGTGGAAGAATCCGGATGTGATCAGCTTTGTGTTTGCTGTCTTTGTTGCTGTTGTGGTTGTGGTTGTTGTGAGCTGGGCTTTGGGGGTTGGCTCGAAGCAGAGAGGAGATAGTGGCGCTGCCCTGGTCGTTGAGTCTGCTCAGATCGTGACGATTGCCGCTCCGGCGAACGAGCAGCTCGGAACCGATGAGGTCAGCATTGTCAGGTATTCGAGGAGCGACGATGATTTGGAGAGGCAGTGAGGAATGTGGGAAGTTGTCCTGACTGAGCAGTTGCTAGTCGTAAGCTGGGTTCAGCTTACGAGCAATACACGGCGGTGGATGCTGCCATGGGCATGAGAACCAATACTGTATCAAGAGAAACTGACGTCGATCCATCCTCAATACAGCCGTCTACCGTCTCCAAGTCGAAAGCTCGTTGGCACAGTGGAAGCAGCTGCAGTCCAGTCGAATTCGTGCACCAGGCTACGAAACCATGGTTGCTTGATCTGTTCGCTGGTAACGCGAGAGGATCCTGTGATGGAATGCAGGATTCTTTGTATGGCCGACGTATGAGAGAGCTTGCGTAGGAAACTCTGTGGGGCGTCACATGCTGGCCTCTCGAATGAAGGGAGAAGGTAACCTATCGAGTTTTCCTCGCCTGCGCACATCTGTGCATCTTCGACCTGCACCGCAACATTCTCTGAGCATCTTCCTCAGTACTGGTCTACAAGTCCTTCGCGAAAGACGATCTGACAGAATATGGCATCTCCTCCTCCAACACAAGCCATGCCTCAACTCGAGATGGACTCAACCTCCCCCAACCCGAGCTTGAATGCTCAAGGTAAGCCCCACACTTCCGTAAGGGAGTCCCTGTACTGACCCTCCTATCCAGAATATTCTAAGTTGGCCACTCTGTTCGCGGAACGAACCTTGCGCTGGGGCGATGGATTATTCGTCTTGGCCTGTTTCTTCCTGGCTGCCTCGGCCAACATATACTTGTTCGTGAATGTTCCGAGCTTGAGTAGCACGATTGTTGCGGTGATTGTGGACATTGGGTTCCTCTTCAGCTGGTGCTTGGGGGTCTTTTACGGCAAAACTTACGAGATCGCTGTTCGAGACGCCAAAAACATGGTCGCCGCAATGAGCGAGACCACGATGAGTCAACGTACTTTCAGCGAGAAGGATGTGGATTTGGAGAAGCAGGTGGAGAGTTCGCAGCACTAGAAGGGGCGCCGTGCAGTTCTGCGTGCGCTCAGTGATGAGGATGTGGACGTGGAGAAGGAAGCGGAGAGTGTGCGGCACCGAGAGAGTTGCGTACACGATGGCAATGGTCTCGTAGTGCGTTGAGGATTCAGTACAGATTCAAAATGGAGGCGTTTCGATGTATCCCGGCTCAAGGTAGTGGGCGGTCACAACCAGGTACAAGGCCATTCTCCATGTCATCAGGCAAATGACCAGCCGCCTGGTAAAGCTGAGCAAAGTATAAGACGAGCCGGAGAATGATCAGACACGAATCAGTAAGCACCAAGGGTTCTCAGCGCGGTTCACCGAATAGGAGAAGCCGTTTAGCAAAGCGCTTGGGTCTGTACGGATTGAGGCACGACAAAAGGCTATGCAAGCTCCGGTCCACTGATGGCGGTCGAAAAGATCATCCACCAAGTTGACGGAGATCGCAGCCGTACATTTGAGCATTGCCAAATCACCTATAGCTCTATTCTTCGCTGGAATACCATACCGACTCACGCCCTCGCTGTTACGAATCCCCACAAGGACGATACTATACAACGTCGACCGTTCCAGCAAGCTCCCGCGAACGTCTCTCCGCCCGAGATGGTCTCATCAGCCGGACCCCGTTCATCGGCCAGTCCTAACCCATCATCCGCCCCAAGCTCACCGGTCGTACCCAGCTCAGCACAAGCATCCAGTTCGTCGACTACCTCCAGCTCCCCAAAACCGACGCAAAGTAAGACTCGTTGTCATGCGCTGGTTCTCTCGTTCTCCCATTAACACTTTTCTCCAGACCACCCGATCATAGACAAGGACTCAGTCGGCGGCAAGTTTTGCGAGCAGCTTTGCTGGATCTTTGGCACTATCTTGGGCCAGATCTTAATATTCCTATGCTGGACGACACTGGCCATCTTGATGACACTCTGCTTCCTTTGGGCGGCCGATAATGCGAGATACACCTTTCTCGCTCTGTCTCTCAACGTCGTCCTCCTAGCCGGTTGGGTGGTCAACTTTTCGCTTCGGGCCAGGGCAAGGTCGAGATGCCCCACTACCAGTTGCGCTCTCTGCGAGAAAGCGTATGGGACCGGACCTGGCGAGGTCTTCACGTTCCTAGGCATGATCATGTTCATAGTCTTGGTCGACCTTTACCTCCTGTGGGCCAGCTACGATATCTATGGTGTTTTCTTGGCTAGCTCGGTCGACCTTGTTTTCGTTGTCAGCTGGACCTTAGGGTTTTATGATCGGACTGCGTCCAGGACAGATGCTCGTGGCGGATCGTACGCTGAGCTTTTCGATCGTGACGTCGAGAGGCAGACTCGGACGCAGAGAAGCAGGCCGAGAGCCACGACAAGTCACCATGTCTAGATTCGTTCGCTCAGATCGAGTTGCGGCAACGCACTTCCGCGATGCCGTGCCATTCTATGGGAGGTGTCGCTGGCACATTCAAACCATTCGAACTCAGCGACTGTGTTCGATCAGCATCACGTGATGCAGATGGTCGATGTCGATGGACCCATAGAACGAACAAACCCATTGGCCTCAGGACACCGTCGTCTCCTCGGAACTGCTGTCTTCTCTGGCCTTAATCCTTTCTACTCTCTCAATCATGGCGGTCTCGCGGTCCAGTCTCAGCTCTCGCCTCCATATTTCGACTTCAAGCATTCTCAGATCTTGAGTACCAACTCTGCCGTCACCTTTCAGTCCATCATCTTGAACGTCAAAGTACAACGCCCACAGGCCACTGCCCACAGTTTCCTCGACAGCAATGAAACCCTCCCAGCCTTCGAACGTCAATCTGCGTTCGATCTTGGTGCTGTCCCATGGTCCGACTCGATTTACCTCAGCTTCATCTCTGATCCCATAGCGCAATTCGTGCGTCTCTCGATCAACATAAACCCAATTCAAGAACGGCGGGTCATTGCTGATCGTCGTCACCATGCCCTCGCCTTTCGCGAAGCCCGCTTCTTGCCACACAGTCGCCATGTTGTGGTACGGCAGAAAGTAGCCGGTGAATGGATGGAGGCTTTCATCTCGAGTGCTCATCCCAGTCGTGTCAACCCAGAGCTTCTTGTCCTTCAAGACTACAAAGGCGCCATCGAACCGCTGTGAGTACTCGCTACGGCGGAGAAGCGAGATCGTAAGATGCGTCTTGGTGCCGCGATGTTCCTCGCGTGCGTTCTGGCGCTGCCCGTGTCGGATGGCTTCGGTAGTGCCGACGATGGCAGGACATGCTGCTATAGCGGCTGCACAGTTGAGCGCGTTAGTCGTGGCGAACTCATGGAGCTTGGAGTGATGCACTCACTGAGGATGCCTAGGACCATTGCTGGAGACGATGTGTTAATGCTCGCATAGTTTCGTACTTAATTATCACGGAACGTCTATCAACGACCAAGCTAGAGTCGAAAGTTGCAAGTTAGACTAGCGTGGGAACGGTCAGAGGAAAAGCATGCTGTGCATGTGAAAGTGACGAAAGAACAAGGTTTCGGCCCCGCAGATCGCGGACCGGGATCTGACTGTGGAACAGCTAGATATGGCATGGTATGGAAGCTTAATTCCGACTTCGGACCTCAGACCGACAATCGAACGTCATTGAAAAGGAAAGGCATGGTGGGGGAGCGAAGACAGCCGCCTCTGGGAGAACGCCAACTGTACGAGGCTACATGATGCCAGTGTGGGCCACCGCACTCGTTCGCCAGCTTCATCAACGCGAGAACTGATGATGAGCCTTCGACAGCGCTTGTACTATCTCACAGGTGTTGATAGTAGGCACGAGACGATCCTCCAATGATCGCGAACACCTCTTGAACCGGAAGGCCTTAACGGCTCATGATCCGCCATCTTGCTTTGCACACCTCATGCGATCACAACAGCCCAATGGTGATGTCTCCCTTGATACGAGCCGACAGGTGGATCTCGACGTCCAAGTCCAATTTGATGTGGATCTTCAGACTGCTCGGTTTCTCGCCCTCTGGAGTTTGGATCTAAGGAGAAGAAGTTGGCGATGCTCATATTCGCGATGGACCGGCAACACGTCAGGAGAGAGGTCCTGGAACTTACAGTGCCCTTATCTTCTGTCGTTTTCCCCCGGCCGCCTAAACCACCCAGTGCCGAGTCGGGAGCGGACGCCAGTTGGCCTGCGGTGTCCTTGCTGTTGCGAACATCAATGAATGGATCTCGATTTAACGACTGAATGTTGTACTCACGTAGCGCCGTCCGTGAGGCCTTCTGCGGTCTTTGTCGCTGTGGCCATAATGTCGTGTTTGTGTCGGGTATCTTAAAAGTAGAAGTTGTCGCGAAGATGCTAATCAAGGCTCGAGAAGGCGGGTGCTGAATATGACCCAGGCGAAACTCGTCTTTTAGAACATCTGCCGAGCTAAAGTAGAACAGCGACGATCTCGACGATCCCCAAGATGTCCGGACCCACAGTGGTGATCGTGGCCCTATTTTGACATCCAATGGGATTGCCGAGATCGATGTTCGCTCAAGGTTCGGTTATACAGACGTTGACCTCGTGGGGCCGGATGAGGTCGTCGTAGACCAGTATGACGTATGTGCATTAACCTAAACCTTCGAAAACAATGAATATCGTTGCTTCGACCTTATCTTGCAGTGTTCGCTGGATCCTCTGGTGTGCTGGTGGGTGCGTCGCATCCGAGCCACAAGCACCGATGCTGCATGCAAGCAAGTATCCGAGCATCCTGACAACCACTGCCAGATCATTGTTCTCACCATTCAATCATCTAATGGTTAGCGGCAGGGATTGACCTTTTGTTTCTGGTGGCAGCTCCTACGCCTCACTCTCTCCTTCATACCAATCAGCCCCATATCCCTCTCGCTCGTTGGAAGACATCTAAGCATTTCGAACAAGACAGGGAACGCAGATAGCAGCTGGTAGCATGAACGATGGGCGCACAAGTATCTTACTTCCTGTGTCCCGTAGCTGGAGGGCTACCCATCGCTCCCAACACCAATGGCTCCATCCAAACCTTCCATTTCGACCCAAGTCAAATCGAGGTATGCTGCCCGTCTCGAGACAGACTGAAGTCGCATGCTGAGAAACTCCGGTCTAGTGGCAGCAATGGTTCCTGGAGCAGGAGGGCACGAAAGTGGTAGGAGACTAATGGGAAAATCCCTACCCTGTCTGAGACATTTGCTGACCCTTTGGCCCTTCTGTCTGTAGGCCTTCAGGAATCGTAAGTCAAGCCGGTACTTGAGAGCAGAGGGGGCCAGTGTAGGCTGCTTCGTGACCACGGGCGAAAAGCAGTTTTGGAGCCTAGAAACCGGGTCGACTCCGAGATCCTATTGGTACGATTAGACGACAGCAAGTGGCATTCGATTTGGCTGCTGAACTCCAATCACAGGATCAAGTCCGAGGCATACCCAGGCTTGTACCTGTGCAACCCAATGGGCGCCTTCCAGGCGGACAACCTTACGATAGTTAGCAATGCAGAGGTTAGTTGACAAGGACTCCAAAGAGTCGCTGTGATACTGAATTCCCATACAGCCTGCGTATGCTCAGACGATGTTGTGGTACATGTTTGACTTCGAGACCTGGAGAGCACACGTCAACTCGAGTCCACAAGTCAGCTTTGCAGGGCCGCCTGGCGAGCAGGAGCAGAAAGCCGCACAGGCTAAGCAACAAGAGCTTGAGAATAAGGTCAAGGAGTCCGAGGCAAAGGAGAATGCCTCTAAGGAGAGGGAACAACAGTTTGCAGCAAAGGAAAAAGAGCTAGGAGAAAAGCAGAAGCAAGCGGAAGATCGGCAGAAAGAGTTGGAGAAACGCCAACAGCAATTTGAGGCGCAGGCCAAGGCGGCTCAAGAGAAGCAAAGCCAAGTGGAAGGTGAGTGACTGAGCGCCTCCTCCGATGTCGACTTCGTTTCTGGGCTGTACTGACATGGAGACAGCACGTGAGCGGGATCTTGCGAAGAAAGAGGCAAGCTCGGGCAAGGGAGAGAAGAAAAGCTCGAGCCAGGTTTCGGAGCTCCAGCGCCAGCTATCTGCGATGCAGAAACAGCTCGAAGAGTCGCGAGCTGCGCAACATGAGACGTTGTCTCGGGACGAAGACTTGAAGAAGCGTGAGCAGCAGTTGGCTCAGGCTAATGAGGCGGTGCAAGCTGCGCAACGAGAGTTGGCAGAGAAGCAAGCTGCTGTCGAGAAGCGTGAGAAAGAAGCAACCCAAGCCCAGAACGACTTTGCTACTCGGGGAGGGATGCAGCAGAGCGCGACAGGATTGCAAGACCCAAAAGGGCCGGGTGCTCTCAATCGAACGGCGCCTTCTGCTATGAGAACAGTGGGCAGTCGACTAGGCATGCCGCGACCAGGGCCACCTTCGTTAGGAGTGCCCAGAGAGTTCAAGAGCATTCCACGGTTGCTTCCTTCGTGACAGAGTGCTTCTCGTGGAAGCGTATAAAGACACCGTACTCCAGGAAAGTGGACTCATAGCGGGTAAGGCAGCAAGCCGTAGTTGAATGGTTGGCTGGAAGAACATGCCACTGGTGCTAGCAAGAGACAGATATGGCCTGGTCTATCTAGAAGTTAGCCATCCCATCTGCTCTAAAATATGGTGGGTGAGCTCTTACAGCGGGCGGAGTAGTGAAAACGGATGGGCAGCTGAAGATGGCAGCCATTTAAGTGCATGCTAGATAGATTCCGCAAGGCCAACATGTCCATCGCGAATGTATCTCACGATCGATATCTCCAAGAGCAGTATCGTGTTGGTGGATCTGAGTTAGTAAGGTAGAGATAAGGTATTGAACCTTTTGCTTCATCCGCTCGAGCCTAAAGTGGGGCAGATGGAGATGGAGATGGACCTCACCTCATCAACTACACCTCTCGTCCTGTTTCCTACCTCACCATGGGTCTTCTAGACCTGCCCACTGAGTTGAGAATCCACATCTTCTCGTATCTCCCGGACTTCCATCCCGGTCGAACAGAAACAGTAGGCCCAAACGTCAGAATCACACCAGCCATCTGTCGTATCTCTCGCCGTCTTCGAGAAGAGGCACTTCCTCTATATGCAAAGACTGCCTCTTTCAGCATCCAGACCGACGACGATGTCCACTCTCAAAACAGCCGCATGAGCATCTGGCTCGACGCCCTGAGTCCAGAAGCGCTCGCACTAGTCCACAGTCTCCAACTAAGTCGCCACTGGCAGATCCAACAGCCGAGTCGGTGGCAGGGCCATGTAGGATTCTACGTACGCTTGCAGCGACTCCGGACCGCATGGCTGTTCATAGCTGGAACGTACCCGATTGCCAACGATGTCCGTGGGATGAGAGCCGAGAGTGTGGAGTTACTACGGAGCGTTGTCGAGCGGAGGGGGGTGGGCGAGAAGGGGCTTGTACGAGGTGATGTTGAGTTTGTAGTCGCGGCGATGGAGATCGTGGCGGAACATCCGGTTCCGGCTTTCGATGTTGAGCAGAGTGAGGAAGAAGGGAGAAGGCGCAAAGGGGTGTGGAGGATTATGGAGCGTGGGTTGGCTGAGCTCGGGAGTGGTGATGTTGAGGACGTTTCGACGAGACCCTTCTTCACGCCTTATTAGCACGTATTCGTACTGGGAGGCGTTGTTGTTCTTGAAGTCTCAGGATGCTGTGACATGCGAGAACACGAGTGAAGAATATTGAATCGGACCTAAGTGAATTCTGAAGCTTGGCGTACGATCTGGTATTACGATCACAATATTTGCAACAAGAGTACATGAAAGTTGCATGCGCTTGCTCACATGAGCAGTGTCCGCCCAGTTCAGCTTTGTTCCCACCCATCATGAAGTCCATCCCATTCTGTCCGAACGAACAGCCGCATCCTACCTCCCAAACACCACGCTCAATCGCTCAATTCAATCGCCTCCTCGACGGTATTACCAACCACCTGCAGGGTGTTCTTGCCCGGGCTAGCAGCTGGCTGACTGGCCGCTTCGCGTGCCCACAGCACATTGGTCTGCACGTTGCCGCCGTGATGGTCGCCTTCAAGATCGTAGCCACCATCGTCATCCTCGGTTTCAAGATCTTCGGTCTCATCGTCGTCGATGTCTCCGTCCGCACCTTCCTCGTCTTCGTCGTCGTACTCAGCATGGCCGTTGAGCACTGTATGTTCTTCCTCTTCGTCGTAGTCTTCTTCGCCTTCGATCTGACTGTCCCACCCTTCGTCTTCGTCTTGCGCCTCATCCCCGCCAGCCAAAGCAGCGTAAGGGTTGGCGTGACCATACGATTGGCCGAGATCTTCTTCCTCTCCCTCTTCATCTTGCGCTTCGTCGTCGTCGTCACGGGCCAAAGCAGCATACGGGTTGATGTGACCATACGACTGATCGAGGCCTTCTTCCTCTTCGTCGCCAGTGGTCTCGTCCACGAGCTCTTCGGACGCTTCGGCTGGGTCGCCGTTGCCATTTGTCTGGAAGTAAGGAGCGGCGTTATATTGCTCTGTCTCCTCATCTTCATCGTCGGAAAGTAACGACACAGCCTGCGTTGCGAGATAAGAATCCTGCTGCGTTTCTGGCCGCGGCAGACCATTCGACAAAGAGAACATGTGATTATGCCCGTGCCCATGAGACTCGCCGAAGGAGTTTGCCAACGCTTGATCGATCAGGGATGGCTGAATGGTCAGGTCTTGGGAAACTGGAAACTGCGGAGAAGCAGGAAACTGGGAAGCTTGCCCTTTCGTCGCAGACGTGCTCTGAGGCGGCTGTACCATCGGCTCTTGAGGCGTAGGATACTGCCAGCTTTGACTTGTCGCTGTGTATGCAAGCTGGTCTTCCTGATCGTTCAGAGTCTCTGTCGGCAGGGTGTCCGGGAATGGATTCACCATTGGCATCTCAGTCACGTGGTCAGCAAAGCTGATAGGGTCTTGTTTTCCAAATGATGGATATATGGGGGTCGGAGCTGCCGTCGCCTGCGAAAGTGGCGCGAATGACCCAAAGGATGCACCAAAACCATTTGTCCGGGCTGGTTTATCGTCCGAGACTCGGATTGACGGCTTGCTGAGAGCCTCAGAGAAGGAAGCGGCAGCAGTATAAACGCCGTCGATGCGATCGCTAGTGCGTGACTCTGGCCTACTAGGGTCTCTTGACCTCGTCGCTCGAATCTGCTGTGCGCGTTCGATCGCACGCCCATAGTTCTCACGAGGAACAAATCTGCTTTCTCGCATGCGATAGGCGGGTACTTCAGCCCGAGATGTGCCGTTGGTAGTTGATGCACGGAGTCGTGCCTCAGTGCGAGCCCTAAGCATCGACGGTGATTCGAACTCGTTGGACGACTGCGAAGCACCTAAGCTGTTCTGCAGTTCACCATCACGACTGACTTCCTCCTTGTAGTAAGATGTGCTTTGAGACAAGTTCTCTCGAGCGGCCCGGAGTCGTGCAAACAGCGCTTCGTCTTCGTCTTCATCTTTGGGCTGCGATGCGCGTGACAAATTCGAAGCTGGAGGTGGCATTGATGTCCTGCCTATCGACCGATCTTGCGTGGAGCTTAGTAGTGATGGCGAGCGAAGTGCTGGTGGCGACGTCTGTGCTGTGTTGTGAGTCGAAGCAGACATCCGCCTTTTCCGCCCTTCTGAGTTGATGGTAGCGTCCACGCGATTCAGCCCCATCGCTTTCAGCCTAAAGTAGGATGAGGTAGTCGTATTCTTCGTGGGCGGAGACGTGCTATCGCGGGAGAAGGCCAAGAAGGAGGAGCGCTTGAGTATGTCGGCGTGCGGATGGCTCGTGACCGTCGGCTTGGTGATGCGGCCTCTGTCGTCAACATGGCTGGTGCTCTTCATTCTCTTGTGGCCTCGAGCAGGCGCTCCGTTGGCGCCTTCCAGACCGTGCGATGACACTGGTCGTTTGGAGCCCACTCCGATGATGCTTTCGAGGGCATTAGAAGACGCCGGCCGCTTACTGCCCGAGTGTGCTTGTGGCTCGGCGGCGCGAGCTTTCGAGAATGTTGAACCCATCTCCACATCCGGCTTGAAAGGCTCAATTCCTCCTCTTAAAACTGATCCAGCTCTGCTGCTAATCGACTCGTGGCCAATGAAACTGGCGCCTTCGGTTTCCGCGCTTCCCCTTTCCTGCAACCTTCGCTGTCGGCGTTGCCTCCTCTCGCGACCAGACTTCGCCAACCGGTGCTGCCAGAACAAACTCCGCCACTTCCTTCCGTACCTGACGCACAACCTAATGTGACGGAAGTCGTCAGCTTTTGCGTTATTCTCCTCCCTCTCAAGCCGTTCCTTCACTTCGGTGATGGCTTGCGACACGTGATGCCTGATGTACTGATCTAGAACTCCAGCAACGGGCGCATGAAAGAACTCGTCTGCGACACGAGCAATGTTTGCCTCCAGATCGTCTGCCGGCGCAGGCGGTCTGATGCTCTGCTGAGCTTCACTATGTGCGCTCTGAGACGTGGCGTTGGTCTCCTCAGTCGCAGTGATGGAGTTGGAAAGTGGGCTTGGCTTCTTGGGTCGGTTGTCGTGCGAGCTGGAAGGCCTTCTGGCACCTTGGCCTAACGGCGACAGCGGTGTATCATGGTTCGCGTTGTTCGTTGCTGAAGGTGGAGGTGAAGGTGAGGCATTGAGCTGAGGTTGCTGCGCTTTGAGCTCCAATGACTGGCTCGGCAAACCTGCCGTGAGCGGCACTGCGGGAGTGACCGATGAAGTTTGAGGTTGCTGAGGAAAGAGCGATGGAGCCGCGGCGGGTGGCTGGCCTGATGGAGTCATTTGTCCCAAGATCGGTGCGCTCGTCTGCGGAGCGCTGAACGGCTGGAACAATGACGGTGTAGGCTTAGCCGCTGGAACATTGAGGCCGGAGAAGACGCTGGAGGAATCCTTCGTAGGCTGGTTCTCCTTCGTGGACTGGTTCCAAGAGAAGCCGGGCGTAGGCTCGCTTTGTTGCGCCTTGTTCGAAGCTTCGGCGTTGTTGCTTTGCGTGAAGCTGAAGAGTGGTGCTGCGGTCGTGGCCGGAGGCGTAGTAGATGCTAAAGGCTTTGTGAAGTCGAACTTCGCGCCTCCACCGTTGAAAAGACCAGGCTGTGCACTCTGGACAGCAGCATTGGGCTTCGTGAATAGACTTGGTATGTCACTGGAGCCGGATGGTTTGCCGAAAGTCGAGCCTCCGCCAAAACCGCTAAAAGGTGACGGCGCTGTAGTAGTCGCTGCCGCTAGAGCGCCGCCAAAAGGGGTAGATTTCGCAGCGACACCGTTCGTCTCTGGTATGAACAGCGACTCCCCGTCGTCAACAGCGCTGGCATCCTCCTGGTTTCCAAACGTCGTACCACCACCCGACTCTCTTGCCTCGTCCATCACATCATCCATACCATAATCTTCTTCCGTTTCGTCCACCACCAATCCGGCATCCTGAGCTTGTCGAACAGCCAACCCGTTGATGACAGCCGGAATCGTCCTACCAAACCGCTTGTCCTCCACTAGGTTCGTCTTCAACTGCTTCGGTACACCGCCATTCGGCTCAGGTAGAGCCTTGCCCTTTACTGTTGATAGGTCCAGGTGCTGTTGTCCGTCCTCGCGCTCGTTAAAGGTGAAGCCGAACTTTTGGCAGTACTCGTAGACCTGATCGCCATCATCGAACGCCAACACGTGGCAGAGGAGGTCGATGGTCCACTCCTCCGTTGGATTACTGCTGTTGGCACGCGATGTGCGGAAAAGCGCCGCAAGTACAGTCCTTCGTACAAGGCTGAAGTAGATCTCGGCGACGCAGGCCATGAGGTAGGAAGTCTCTTTCGAAGCCACTATGCTCCAGAAGCGCTGCCAGTCTTGCCGCGCAATTAGATGGGGTGCACGCGGCTTTAGAGGGCCCTGTACATCCAAGACATTGCATGCAGCCATGTATACATCCAAAGCTTTCTGCACCCTGGTGTCCTGGAGAATTTGTCGAGGCCAAGTCTGCACACGGTCTTCCAGATCCGGTATTGGGTCCTGAAGCTGGAAGATTACGCAGTATGCGCGAAACTCTGCCTCGTTTGGGAGAGTGATGCGGCCACGGCAGTCATCGTAGTATTGCATCAAGGACAGAAGGGTCCGATCCAGCTGCTCGCGCTCTTGTTGCCAGTCGTACTTGGAATACGGCTTCTGGGGTAGAGCCAGTTGATGTAAGGAGGCGATGTGAAAGCGCGCGATCCGCTCGTAGCACTCGACCGCGATTCGAAGCTCCTCGGACTTCCGTACTTGTTGAATGGAGAAGTCGTTGCGCACGGCGCGCGTCCGGTCCCAAACGAAGTGGTGTACTTTGGCCAGAGAAGGAGCGTTTCCAATGACATCGTTGAAGAGATAGTCGCACGTCTTCTTCAAAATCGCAGGTGGCCGAAGATCCGATGGTAGCTGTTCTTCCAGACCAGCGGCTGCCCTCCGGAACTTCTTCACCATTCGCGCCTCATCCGGCTCCTCCTCGGTCAACGCGTATGCCGAATGATTTGGATCCTGGTATCATATCAGAGAAAAGCTCCAGCGCGAATGTTGTTCAATGACCCACCGTCTCTTCATCCCAGACATCCTTCTGCACCACCCGCTGCACGCGCTCGAACTCGGCGCACATTCCCTGACATGTTCCTATCGGCGTGATTGCGTCGGCAAGTGATCGCGGCTTGTCGGGGTCGGCTATCAGACCTCGTCGTATCGCATCGGCGCGCTCTCGTTCCCGTGAGGCAGTAAGCTAGATCGAGTCACTATGTAGCCTGTCAGTAGTTCTGTAGGATGGGTATGCTTACCGTTTGAAACCGCTCTCCCCAGCTCCCCGTCGATGTCGCCGCACCGAATGCGCCCGCTGGCCGCGGTGTCCTCTGTTGTTGAAAGCCATTGGTCGCGAAAGTGGCCGATCCTCTGCTTCCACGACTTGAGCTTGGTCGCGACGCCTGTCCAAAACCGCCTCTCGTTGAGGTTGAGCTACCAGGTTGCGACGGGTTGCTGAATACTCGGCCTCGTGATGTTGTTGCTCCTCGGCCTCTACCTCTGGCAGGAACCTGTGATATGCTCCCTCGACCGCGTCCCCGCATGCTCTGGCCTCTCACAGACGACATCTTCGTCACTGTGGAGGTGTCTGAGTCTCGGCGTCATGTGTGGTGGTATCATCGAAGATATACGTTGGACTTGAGGCGCATTTGAATGTTCGGAGGTGTGTCGCGCTTTGTTTAAGAGTGACGCTTCAGGCCGCCCGAGGATGTTCCGACCTCGATATCGAGCTAGGCCGAATGCGGAAGCACTGAGTTCTGAGACGAAACTCAAAACACCTCACGATGAACTCTCTTTCGACCTCACTGCAGTCGCGTCGAGAGATGATTTCAATGCTCACCGCAGATGGCGCAGGAAGTCCCGAAGACATAGTCACATGATTACACCAAACGTCACGCGCCCTCGAACCCAACATACCGAAAGAAGTCGTTGCATACCACTATGTACCCTCGAAAGATAGCGATACTGCGCAGAAAGTTAAGGTATCGAACAGTCTCTTCACACATTTGTACCATTTCCATAATTCATGAGCCTCGGTCTGCTGACCATACCACATTACTTCAGATTCGTGGCGTTGTTTTTGTCGTTTTTCGTAGGTTCTGTCAAATGCCGGAACACTGATGACGCTCGATGCTAAGGAGACAGCCGGAAGGAAAAATGCAATCGTAATTCATGCGGAGTCGTAAGTCATAACTTCGTGAACGGAGGGACGGGCGAGTCATTCACGTCCACGCGCCACCGCCTGCGAGAAGAAGGGATTAGCTGATGCCATATGATGCGGGCAATGGTGGAAGTACTTACCGCAGCCTGAGCAATGCCCAGTGAAGCCGCGGACCACCCCGGCGGGTAGCGAAGATGGCGGCGACAGCCCACACATGCCATCGGGCCGCATATGGTGGTACGGCATCTCCGGCACCTCACGTGGCGGTGGGCGCTGCACTCCGCTGTACAGGGTGGAAAGTCCGCCGTGGGAGGGCTGCTGCAGATGGTGGCCGGGCTGGTAGTCGTACATCTCCTGTGTGGCGTGTTGCAGGGCACCGGCAATGCCATACTGCTGCTCGGGGACTGCGAAGCCGGCTGGTGCGTACGGGAGACCGTGGACTTCCGTCGCGCCAGGTGCAACGTGGTAGCGCTGTGAGTTAGTGACATAGGTCACCTCCATGGGTTGCTGTTGAGGCATAGGTTCGTAGCAAGGGAAGGGCGGCTGGTTGACTGCCATGGGCGAGAAGGTCTGAGTGTTCGGGACAGTGTCGTACTGTGATTGAGGGGCCTCGTGGACGCGGTTTGCCTGGAAGTGCTGGACAGGTGTATACGACGGGAACGCAAAGTTCTGCTGTCCTGGAAAGTGTGTTGGGCGCTCTGGCAAGTGGCCGTGGTTGTGAGTATCGTGATCTGCGGAGCTGAACGACAATGTGAGTGGAGATGGGGCCTGACTGTTTGGATAGGCGATGCCATCAACCGAGCCGCTGCGTGAGTAGGCCATGGGCGTCTGCACCATCTCGTAATGATGGGAGTCCTGTCTTACCGTTGGTAGACGCCAGCTTGGGTAGCCAGCATGCGGTGTGCCTTGAGGTGCCGGATCGTGAAGCTGAGCCAGGGTGATGACTCGGGGCTCATCTAGGGCGGTCCTCGACATGTCCATAGTAAGCTGGTTATCCGGCGAGTCCTGGTCGACGACAGTATCGCGCCTGGCTCTCTTCGTATCTCCTCCATCAGCCGACGATCGTCGTGATCGCTTGGACGGGATGGTCGACATCATCTGTTGAACCTCGCTCTCGTCCGAGTAGCTGAACATGTGGTTGCCGTCTGTAAGTCATCCGTCAGCGAGGTAGATAGCTCGCCAGCGAGCCGCTCAATGCTTACCATATTCGCCATTGAGGTATCTCTCCTCCATCTCAGCAACATCGAACAAGTCGTTCAGAATCCTCAGTCGACGCTTCTTCTTATCCTGCCTGTCAGGATCGATGCCATCAAAGATGTTATCTGGCGTCACCTGCTTGAGAAAAGCGGTCCAACCTTCGATCTCATGTACCTTGGTCAGCTCGGTACGGTCGCCATTGCCGTGCCATTCTCTGAGCTGTCCCACTGTTGGTCGCAGACGCAGAAGGTGCAAACAGAGATTCGTCCGATCTGGACTGTATCAGCGAAGATCTTCTAGGGCTCAGCAAACAACTTACCTGGTTTCGAGATGTGGTCCGGTTCCTTGAATTCAGACACTGTATCTGCTGCAGGCCACCATACTGGTATCTCTGGGTCCAAGCCTTCCCTTGCCCTCCTGATGCTGTTCTGATACGGATAGCGAGCCTGTTTCTTTGGACAGATGCCTTTGATCCAAGCTTTGGCGATCTGCTTGTTGGCTTGCTGCTGTAACGCATCCAGTCGATCCTCCAAGTACTTCCCCACCTTCTTCTCGTCGGAGATCTTAAAGCTGTGCATCTGCCTGCGTGGCGGCACGACTTCATCATCGGACTCGGACTTGGCAGCGTCGGATGAGTTTGTCGAAGCAAGGCTTCGACAGACGAGTTGCCATTCGTCCACGTGCTCGGCATTGTGTTCTGCACTTTGTTTCCTTGGACCGCAAGTGGCTGAGACGACAAGGTCGTTGGGTCGAATGAGTACGTTCTTGGACTTCGGTGCGTCGGAGAAGACTACTTCAACGGTCAGTCCAGCGAATGCGGTCACCAGAGCAGGAGAGACGAACGCTCGCTTTCGCCTTTCAACAATTCTCGGACAACCTTAAGACCGCCGTCTCCTCCGCGCTTGCAGAGGACGAACTCGTCATGATGCATCTCGGCCTTGACTGCTGTTTTTGCCTTTCGTTTGATCTGAGATGAGGTTAGCCGGATTCATGTTTCCCGTACTAAGGACGAGGCCAACACGAACCTCTTTAGAGATCCTGGGTTTACCCATCTTGCTGTTTAGTCCGCAGTGTCAGTGCGGAAGGTGAACAGCGGTCGTTCGGTTCTGTTATGTGTCGTCTGTCAGCGGGGATCGACGAACGAAGCATAACCAGCCAATAACAGCTGCGAAGCTACGACTCACCTGTTGCGATACTGGTATCGGAGTACAGGCACAGATAGAAGGAGTCGAGAAGTTCGAGTCAAGCAAGATCTAGACTACACAGTCGTGAAGGTTGACGTCTTTGGTTGTTCAGAAGGTTGCACCTCGTCTGTCTGGGCATGCGAATGGGATGATGATGGTGTGGTAGTGATTGGACGATGCAGGAGTGTAACTTAAGGCAACTAAGAAGTCAAAAGGCTCCGACGGATGGAGAAGCGATGACGGCGTCAACTCGATATAAAAAGTCTGGCCATGCGACGTTCTCAAAGCCGTTGAAACGGTCAATATACACGGACAACACAACAACGAGCAACGCCTGGGATATCCTTGTGGGCGAGATAGTCCGAGACGAAGACTCGAGCTTGGGCATGAACCAGATCAGATGGGAGATGGCTCCGATGGCAAGTCTGTAACACAGGGAGGTTAGCAACGAGCACTGCGTCGAGGCGACAGGTGCCGCAAGTTGGGATGGCGGAGTCTTCGCCTGGTTGACATGGCCCAGTACCGTGGGCCGCGCCGTGGGAAGGTACTGCCACGGGAATGATTGACAAGTGGCGAGGCTCTAGAGAGCTTGACAGAGAGGTGTGGAAGACGTCCTGCATGATGACCGGGGGGGTCGAAACAGGCGTCAACCACGCCCCAGACGTCGGGAAGGCAGATCATGCAGATGATCGTTGCGTCTCAAGCATTAGATCGGTGTGGTTGTAGCGCCTCCTCAAGCTGAGCAGTCGAACTTTCTCCGAGATTGCTTGGTGGGTAAGGGAGCCGCCAAAGATGCAGCTTGCCAAATGCAAGTCGACTAAAGCTTCTAGAATCACGTGAACGTGTGTGTAACCACCGGGGGGAGATCGGATGCGCTTTCGAGGGGTACACTCTACCCGAGATCAAATCGATGTACCCGCTGCAGGACGATTCTGATAACCCGGAATGCTCAACGTCCGGATCTCATCCCCACGCTGTGTGATCGTAAACGGTCCGTTGCTGTGGTTGTTTCTCTCCAACCCTGCGAACAGACTCGTAGCCAATGACATCAGCCACTTCATGCAGAGCACCTGCGGGGAGATCATGCTGCTGTGTACGAGTACTGACGGGAACCTACCTGCTCTCAACAATGGCATTCAAGCACGAGCACTGAAGAGGATGCAGGCATCCGTTTGCCATTTCGCTGGGTCTGAGAGCGGTCAATAGATTTTCAAACATCAACCTACGTCGTAGAGGTATGAACATTTCATGAAGCAATTTCTTTTGCTGTCTCATGATGTTGCAGTTGTAGGCGAGGTAGGCTAAATACACCCCTGATCGTTTATGCACCACCACCGGCCCGATCGTTGATTGCAGGTTCCGATCAACTAGGGCTGACGCTAAGTATGCCATACCCGTACAACAACCTGGTTGGTGTCACAAGAGGGTCGCGTCACGCTCACGAGGTTTTGATGAAGCGGACGCCTCTTGAGGTTGTAGGTGTAACGATACAGAGCTCGCTTAACGGCACGCCTGCCTGCTATCGATTCGAGAGCTCTACAGATCCCAGCAGACCAGCCTCTCGAACCAGCTCATAGAACAGACCTCGCCGGCTGACAAGCTCCGACGGTGAATCGAATTCCTTCACTTCGCCGTGGTCTAAGACGACAATCCGGTCACTGTCGAGGATGGTGTTGATCCGATGTGCGACTGTCATTTGTTAGCGATTGTGCAAAGGCTGTGGTATAAAATTATCTTACTCGTAATGATAGTACGATCCTTGAACATGTTGCTGCGCAGGGTTGTCTGCAGCAATGCATCGGTCTCAATGTCCACTGCTGCCGTAGCTTCGTCCAGAACCAGAATGTTGCTTGGGGTGAGTAGGGCTCTCGCCAGCGATATCAGCTGCCGTTGTCCTTGACTTAGATTTGAGCCTGCTTCATGAATCTCTGCGTCCAGCTGGCCTGGAAGGTCAGCCACATAGTCGCGTAGACGTGCATGGTCGAGGACACTCCACAGCTCCGTATCGTCGTGAATGTTGGCTGGATCCAGGTTGTCTCGAACTGTTCCTTCGAACAACGCAGCGTCCTGTGGGATGATCGCCAACCTTCGGCGGAGGTCAAGAAGACCAATACTGCTTGTGCTGAGGTCATCGATGCTGACGTCGCCTTCGGCTGCTTCGATGATGCGGAAGAGTGCCAAGGTCAGCGAACTTTTACCAGCTCCAGTCCGGCCGACCACTCCGATCTTTTCGTGCGACTTGATGCTCAGATTGATGTTCTTCAGCACAAGGTCCAATCCAGGCCGGTATCTCGTGCTGTAGCCATTGAAAGAAACAGCACCTCTGGGCGGCCAGCTTGACGCTGGTCGATGTTTCGAGATGACCTCTGGCGCTTCACTCGGTAGGCGCGCATATTCCAGAACTCGTTCGACTGAAACAATGTTGGTCTCGACCTCCACGGTCTGCCTGACAATCCAGTTGAGAGATTGGGTGATCTGCAACGCATAGCTCATCATCAGACCTACCAAGCCGGCTGACAAGGTACTCCCGGAGGAGACAGATATGATAGCCAGGCTTGCAGATACAAGGATGATCACAGAGCCGATGAACTCCAACCGAACTGCAAGCCATCGGTTTGCATTGATGGATGGGAAGTAGGCTCTAAGGTTGGCGTCAACCCGCCATTCATTCTCCAGTGCGAAGCGTTGTGCCTGTCGATATGCTCTGATGGTGCTGATGCCGCTCAGGGATTCCTGGAAGTGCGCATAGATTGGACTGCGACTGACACTGTCGAGGCGCTTGAGTTCGCGCGAGGTGCGCAGATAGTACTTCTGGATCCATAGGTATAGTGCGCCTAGCGGGATGATCACGACGATGAAAACTGGGGTAGCTGCCGTGATAACCGCGAGGGTGAAGAAGGCTAAACGGTGTCAGCTCCGCATCCGCCGGCAAGACAACAATATCGGAGGTAGCGAGTGCACGTACCTCGGCTAGCATTGGTGAAGAGCATGTTGAAAGTACGGCTGTGAAAACTGTCAGCATCCAAAGGCCCACATGATCGGCATCGGCATCGGCATGCACTTACGCGAGCACCTCATCGATGCGATAGATATCACTAAAACGTCCGTCAGCCTGCCATCGGACAAGGACGAGAGCCAGGTTCACGGGTCGGTGGGACGTATGCGTTGGCTGGGTCCGAGCGCACTGCCCTTGAAGCTCAAACGCCTCGTTGCGTGGTCGCCATATGGTCGCCAACAACTTTGACGCCTCCACATGATCGCTAAAGCGGGAAAAACAACCACAGATGCACATACCTGGAGAACCGGTTTAGGATGCGACCGCTAGGTGTGGTCTCGAAGAAGATCATTGGCGAGCGGAAGATAGCAAACGCCATCCTCTCGTGTAATTTGCGCGAGGCCTGTCGTCCCCACCGGGGCACGTTAGCCATCGTCGGACCGGGAGCCATGCGCGGCTAGCGACTCATCAAAGCGGAATGGACAGCTTGGCAAGCTCGAAATTGGGAATTGGAGGGGCGGCACACTTACCTCGATCGAGCAGAAGATCCAGAGGATCAACGTCTGCACCACGACCAGGGCAGCAGCCCCGACACCGAAGGCGAAGTAGATTCCAAGATAGAATGCGACGTCGGGGTTGCGTCCTGACCTTTCGTTCGTCTGTACGGAGTATTAGCCGTTGCTGCCAGGTAGGTGAAGGTGAAGCCATACGCTTGACCAGTCCTTCAACCAGATAGATCCGCCTATACACCTCAAGTTAGAGTACCGTTGGTTTTCCATGCAGGCGGTTTTGCGGAGCACGGACTCGACCGAGCTCCTCCGCAACCGACGTGCAGGACTTACCGATTTGAGCTGTCTGGGCTCCAAGCAGCATAACCATGTAGACGGCTACTGCACCCAAATTGCTGGCCTTCGCGTACTCAACATAGATGTCTCTCTTTACTCTACCCTGCTCAGTGGTCTCTTTCGTTTGTTTCGATTTGAGGAGGGCGCCCTTATCATCCCGTTAGCTCTCCACGGCTACGCACATTTCCGCGGAGAGAAAATTTACCTTCGTATCTTCTTCGTCGTTTGTCTTGCCACGAGGGCCATTGAATGACAATGTACTCGCTCTTCGAAGAGTAATGCTGCTGCCCTTTCGCATTGGACCTCTTGGATTTGTCTTGATGGGCTCAAGATATCCAATGGTTTCGTTGGCTTCGTCTGTCTCCTCAACATCTTCGTCCAGATTCTCAGAACCGTATGCTGTTTCTGAGCCACTGGTTGGGGTTCCAGATCCTTTGTCGCCATCATCCTGCCCCTCGTTACTGGCGGCCTTGATCAGGTTGGCAATCTCGCCTTTCATCGCGGTCACTTGCTCATAGGTGCCCTTCTCGAGGATACGCCCGTCACGCAGTAGAGTGATGAAGTGCGCCTCCATCAGCACGGTAATGGCATTTGTTGCGAGAATCCTGGTTTTCCCTGCCAGCAAACCATTGGAACCCAGAACATTGTCGATGATATGTCTGCCAACATGCTGATCAACCGCGCTGAGCACGTCGTCAAGAAGGTAAATGTCCGCCCTGGCGTAGACTGCCCTCGCGAGTGTCAGACGAGCTTTTTGACCGCCGGAAAGACTAATTCCGCGTTCGCCAACCTCAGTCTGATCTCCGTCTGGCAGAATGGAGAAGTCCTCCGTAAGAGCACAAGCCTTGATAGTCTTTTCGTAGAACTGAGGATCCCAGCGATGGCCGAACACGATGTTCTCTCTCACTGACGCATTCATCACCCATGGACTTTGAGCAACGTATGCTGACGCACCACGCAGGACGACCTCACCTTTCAACTTGTAAAGGTCACCGAGCATTGTCGATAAAAACGAACTCTTGCCGGCGCCGACGCGCCCAACGATGCAGGACAGCTCTCCTCGGCGAACGCTGAAGTTGATGTCCTGGAGTACGTTACGGTTGTCGTCTTTGTTCCACGTGAAGGAGGCATCGCGAATACGCACAGACTCCTCGCCGTGAGACACAGACTCGCTGCGGAGTACAGCATCAGGCTGCAGTTCTGGCGCAGTGAAGTAGTCTGTCAAGCGGCCAACAGCCACGGACGCCTCGATGATCGCAGTGATGACCATTGGTAGTACTGCCAGTGGAAACGTGAGCAGATTGAAGAGCGTCAACGCGGGGAACACGATGTCGGTCGACAGCGGCTTGTCATTCGTGGCCACAAACACAGCAAAAGTCGAGCATGACACGAAGAATGGTGTAGTAGACCAAGTGAAGTTGGCAATTGCTGTGACTGCACCAATCTTGCGGAGGGTGTGGAGCTCCTGGTCATTTCTGATGAAGGTGAGCTTGTTCATGAAGGCCTGGCCCCAAGCATAGAGCTTAATCGACTTCATATTGTTGAGAATCTCGGTCATGAGTCGTGTACGCGCATCTTTGTTCTTCATCTGCCGTTTCTGGAGTGTCTTAGATATCCGTGCGATGAAGCCATTGATGGGTATCATCAAGATCATGACGCCGACACCTGCGAACATACTGACGCCTACAAGCTGGTACAGCGAGATCATACAGAGCGTAATCTGGAACGGTGCGCTCCACAGTTGTTGACCGAACTGCGTAAGATCCTGCAATCTCTGTGTATCGACCGCCATGTAATTGACAATATCGCCAGTGCTTTTCGACGCCCTGCCTTCGTTGGACAACCGCATCGACTTTTTGTAGACCATTGCCGTGAGTGAGCTTTTGATTCGCATGCCGGTCTCGAAGGCACGCTGGAAGTATTGATGAAGCAATGCTGTCTGACCGATTGAGACTGCAAACATTGCAAGAGCAATCGCGGCACCCTTGACTGGTGGCTGCCGCACTTGACCAGGCCGATAAGAGTCCACGAACGAGATCAATAGACGAAGCAACTGTGGCTGGGTAAAACTGAGGCAGTCGGAGAACGTCTTGATGATAGCACCTCTTAGGTAGGGTCCACTGAAGGAGGTGATCATAGCAATCCAGAGACTCGGCTTCTTCTTTTCGAGCTGCAGCGCCCAAGCTTCTTCGAATATGGCTGAAGTAGCTCGAGTTGTATCCCGCTTTCGTAGGTTCCATAGGTCATCTTGCGTGAGGTACTCCTTGTAGCCATATCTCATCATTGGGGTCATCCAGCTGAATGTCAAGATGGAGAAGATGTCCGCATACTCGATAGGGCATTCATCCTCGTCTCCTAAAGCATCGTAGGCAGAAAGGCGTTTGGGTACCAGCCATTCCAGCACGAACTCGACCATTGACAGCCCCAAGCTGACTGCGAAGGTCACAAAATACGGCAAGGATTGCTTATGGAGCTCCTGCGATACCAGAGACCGAAGCTTGACACCGTATACGACGATCAAGAACAGCCAGTATGTCAAAACCACGCCATTCGCGTTGCGGGATCGCCAGTGCTCAACATACTGAACGTAAAAGATCACGCCCAAGCTGATGATGTTGATCACCGTACTCCAGAACCTGAAGTCCCGCTCCCAGACACCAGCCAGTTGTTCAATCTGCAGCGCCGCTTGAAGAAGGGTGGCAACTATTATCAAGCCGAGCACTGCAAGCTTTGTCCAGAAATGCCAGTTCTTCTTCACAGCCTGCGGCTGACACTTCTTGTAGAGATAGTATATCGCACATAGCCCGCCCACGATTCCCCATACCGACACGACATCGACCCAGACATCCAGGAAACAGGGCGTGAAGTCCCATCGGTAGGGGCTCAGTGGGCCCCATCCCTCGCTATTGCCACATAGTGGCTGGCCACCGTGCTTTTGTACGTCGAGGTACGTGTGCAACGTAGGATTCGCACTCTGCAAGACGATTTGCTCGTCGTTGATTCGTATCATTGAGCCAAGCGGCGGAGGAGGCTTGAAACAGTAGCCGCGGTGGGGCACTTATGTCGCGGGTTCCGGTGGTGCCAACTGGTGCTTTAACAAGATATCCCAGGTTGTCGTCGTGTAGATGTAGAGAATGTCGGAGGTCAGCGGTTTGCAGCAGTGGAAGAGGTCGTGTTGAAGCTTCGCCGCGGGCAGTGACGATCTCTTACTTTTTATCTCCGAGTTGCCGACGACCTGCCTATTCGGTATACCACTTTCAACAAGTCATCAATATCGAGAACTACACGATCAAGGACGAACAGTGTCCATCAAACCGCATCTTCCAGTGCTGAAGCACGCGTTATATACCTTCGGAGCCTGGTCCATCGATACAGCACGCCTAAGGATACTGGAGACGACGAGCCGGCTTCAGCAAGACTTAACGATCTCAATCAAATTGCGGTCAATATCCTACCGAGTCTAATCAATTCCCATCAACTCTCCGAACGTCACCATCTGGCCTCCACACCACCATGCCCGAGCGCACGCGGGGCTCTTTAACAAAGGACGCCGAGCTCAACGACGCTTCATGGGTAGCCGCCCGCGGTGCCGCCGTCGGCGCAGCCAAAGTACGCCCCTCGAACCCTTAAACTCTCGCCTCCGCCACTGACACCATATCCAACAGTGGGGTCTCTTCTCCGGCGCCGCGGCAGCAGCGGCATTCAACTTCAGCCCGTTATATCGTGGATTGACGATTCAGTTTAAAGTGTACGTCTCTTCTCCTCCCTGCTGCATTACATCAGATTTGCTGATTAGGATGAGCAGTTTCCTCCAGATGTCAGGGATGTGCATAGGCTCAATGATCGAAGCCGACCGGCGCCTCCGCGCCCATGAGCTCCACATGAGGCATCAAAAACGAATAGCTCGTGATGCTGAGGTATGGAGGCATTATACCAACGACTATCACGGCACTACCGGCGAGCCGGTGGACAATGGAGAATGATTGTACATTACTGCTTACGATAAATGTGTACATATATGTAGATATACCGACTGTACAAAGTTCAAAATTTTTACAACTCAATGTAAACGATAGGCAATTTGTACAAGCACCAGAATTCTATAGGTCACTACAAGTGTAGATGAACAATTTGTACAAAAACTACAGTGCTCTACAATAGGTACGCAGCGCCTCAACTCAATGCATCCACCCATCGCCCCCATGTAGTCAGTTTAAACCCGGAACACCATGCAGCAAGCAAGCACCTCGCTCGAAGTACGCAAGTAGCCTTCATGCAATCCACCATATTCACCCTCAACTATCGTCCACCAGTCTCCTGGCGTTATAAGCCTTCTCCGCCTCCCTCTCCAACGTCTCAAACTCCCCAGTCATCTCACACATACTCCGGAACATCCCCTTCTCCTCCGAAATAAGCTGGAACGGATCCCCATACTCCATCACCTCGCCCCTCTCCAGCACAAGCACCTTATCATAATCGATAATCGTCTGCAAGCGATGCGCGATGGTAATAGTCGTGTTCTTGATCTCGCGGATAGTCTCTTGGATCTTCGCATCAGTGGCGTAGTCGATGGACGCCGTGGCTTCGTCCATGAGGAGCACTTTCGGGTTCTTGAGCATAGCGCGCGCGAGACAGAGGAGTTGGCGTTGGCCTTGGGAGAGGTTGGTGCCGGATTCTGCGACGGGGGAGGAGAGGTTCTTGAAGATGTTCTTGTTCTCGAGGGTGGTGGATGATTCGATTGGGGATGAGGTGGAGGAGGATTTGATTGGACTGTTGGGCGCGGGCGTCGATGGTCGGGATGGCGTAGCGGATGGTGCACCGATAAGCTGCACTCGGCGCAGTGAAGTCAGGATCTCCTCGTCGGTGAATAAGCCGAAGGGATCCAGGTTGCTTCGGATAGTGCCAGTAAACAACGTCGGATCCTGCGGCACCATGACAATGTTCTCCCGTAGATCCTGAAGTCCAATGAGACCAACATCAACATCATCGACCAGAATCTTTCCCTCCTCAGCCTCCAGTGCACGAAACAGCGCCAACGCGAGCGAGCTCTTTCCGGCACCCGTCCTGCCAACCACGCCAACCTTCTCGCCCGGCAAGATCTTAAAAGTCAAGCGTTTAAGCACCAGCTCGAAATCGCTGCGGTACCGTGTACTGTACCCGACGAACTCCACCGACCCCTTACTCGGCCAATTCGCTTCCGGTCTGTTCTCAGGTACGATAAACGCAGCCTCCTGATCCACGTCCAGGTACTCCTTGATCCGCTCCACAGCATTCATATTCTGCTCATTACTGGCGTACAAACGCACGAACCACAACACATTCTCCGTGAAAGTGACAGCGTACGTCATAGCCAGCCCAGCAGCCCCAGCGTCGATTCGGCCGACGCTAATAACAACAAAGACACCCGAAAAGAACGAGACCAGCGCGCCGACGAGATCGACGCGGAAAGCGAGCCACCGGTTCGCACCCCAGAGGAAAATAAACGGTCTCGAGTGCGTGTTGACTTTGTGCAGGTTCTCTCTTATGAATCGCTTCTCGTCGCTATAAGCCCGGATCGTCGTCATCCCGGACAACGTCTCGCCGAATTGCTGGTAAAGCGGGCTGCGCTGGATAGATTCCAGACGTTTCAGGTCTCTACTAGAACTAATGTAGAACCGCCCGATGAGGAAGTACAGAATCGTGATGAAGAATCCCGCGATCAGGAAGCCAGGCGTGATGACCGAGATCAACACTACTATTGTGACGATCGACGCCAGGCAGTGGACGACACCGACAGCAACGGGCGCTACCTCTTGGTCGATGGCTTCGACGTCTTTGGAGAAGCGGTTCATGATCTGGCCGAGGGGCGTGGAGTCGAAGAAGCGGAATTTGGCGTGCGTGATGGATTCCATGAGTTTGCGGTGGATGCGGTTGGAGGCTGTCAGGGAGCCCCAGAAGCACATGCCTTCACGGAAGAGGCAGATGAACATGTAGGCGATGCCTAGGACTGCGTAGACGCCGAGATAGTACCCGACGTCCACGTGGGAGCCAGAGTCGGAGGTCGACTGCAGGTCTGAGCTCGTTGACGCGAAGATTGGCAGATTCCAGACACACGAACCAGTCCTCAAGCAGTTGTACGAACCACCAAATGTGCTCTGGACGTGCGTGAGAGGCGAAGCCCTCTGCACATCCGCCGTCGAGGTCGAGACCGTCCCATTATAACCATTCTCATGATAAGCATAAGCATTCGCCCACTCCCGGATCCAAATATTCGTCGCCACCTGCGCAAACTGCTGCGCAGCAAACGCCGCCGCCGTGAAAATCCAGTACATCGGTCCGCCCATATAGACAAGATACTTGACAATGATAGCTAGCTTGACGGCTCCAGTGGCTTTGCCTTCCTCTTGGTCGTCGGCGATTTTGTTCAAGCCTGGAATGTCCTTCGAGACGACCTTGGACAGTGGCTCGCCACTGGGTGGCCCGCTCAAAGCGGTGTTGGCTTCAGGTTCGGGTATGGTGAGGTGGGTGTTGGTGGCTGGTTGTTCAGACTGGTTCATTGGCGCATCTTTGCCAATTTGAGACGGGACTCTTGAGGGAAGGGTAGATGGTCCGCGAGAGCCGGGTCTTGAGGCGATGAACTTCGAGGCATCTTCCGCGAGCTTGCCGGACGATATAACGTCGCTAGGGGCACCTTGCACCACGACTCTGCCATTGTCGAGCACCACAGCAAAGTCGGCATACGGTAAAACGAGGGTCGCATTATGCGTCACCAATATGCACGTCCGATTGTACATCAACGGCCCCAACAAGGCCTTTTCAAAGATCCACTTCGCAGTATGCGAGTCGACAGCGCTCAGCACATCGTCCATGAGCACATGTCTCGCTTTGCAGTACAGCGCTCTGGCCAAGCTAATCCGTTGTTTTTGGCCGCCAGACAGCGTTACACCCTTCTCTCCGACCAGAGTTTGGTCGCCGCCATCAAGAATCTCAAGGTCACGCTGCAGGGAGCACGCTATAACGACATCCTTATATCGTCGAGCGTCCCATTGGCTAGCGAACACGATGTTGTCCTTGATGGTGCCGTTGAGGAGCCAGGCTTGCTGTGCGCAGTAGGCCACGCTCTCCGTAAGGCCAGTTTCCCGATTCGCCTTCACGTCGTCTCTACTTTTGCCAGCCGGTAGATACACCTGGCCGTCCAGCAGCGTCATCTCACCAAGAAGCGCCATCAGCAGAGAAGTCTTCCCGCTTCCAGTAGGTCCGACAACGATATTCATCTGACCAACTTTGAAACGCAAATCCAAATCGATCATCTTGAAGTCGTCGGCTTCTCGGCTACCCCAGCTGAACGTGCCTTTGTCGAAACCAATCAATGGCTCTCCCTCGCTATCATACTTCACGTGCGCAAGCTGAGAGTACTTGTCCGTTTCAGCTTCATCCAGATACTCCTCGATCCGATCAACTGACACCTTCGACTCCTGCACATGCGCAACCATATCGGCCAACTGATCCAACGGGATGCGCAGCAAGCTGAAGAGTGACAGTGCCGTGAAGGCGATTGATGGTATCAAATCCTTCTTCTCCACAAGGGTGTAGACCGCAAACGATAGAAGGGTGATGATGATAGGCGCACCAGCCCAGATAGTTGCAGCGATCGACCAAAGAATGTATCGGTTTCGGAGGTACTTCAGCTCGACCACACGTTTCTCGTCTACAGTGGCCAGGAATCGCTGCTCCCACGCAAAGTACTTGATGATGCGGATATTGGTCAAGACCTCATTTGTCGTGTGTATCCGTGCATCTGTGGCAGCCAGGATCTTGGTCTGAACTTCGGCGAAGCTTTTCGCGATGACCATATTGACTGGTAGCAGGACCACCATCATGCCGATGCCGACAAAACTACTGTATCCGAGGATCTGATAGAGCAGCACGATGGCCAGTATGAATTGCACCGGCGTTTCAGCCCACAAAAAGTGCAGATAAGCGCTGATCTCGGCAACCTTGAAGGAGTCGACGGCCATGAGATTGATGATAGCTCCAGAGGTAACTTGCGAGTCGTCCACTGGATCTTTTGACTGTTCGTCGTTCTTCTTGTCATCTTTAGACTTCTTCTTCTTGCCACCGAACGTGAAAGCTCTCTTGAGGATGTTCGCGTCTGTCTCGTTCTTGCCAGATGGGTTCGTGGTTGCACCTCCAAGCACTTTGTCGGTACCAGCAGCAGCCCGTCTTCTCAGCGCTTTGGCATAGATCTCTCCGATGATGATCGCACGTAACCGGATGCAGACCTTGCGACCGACCCACAGTGCCTGGCCGCTTGAGACCGCGTTGATCACTCCAGAAACGAACAGCAAGCAGACGTAGAACCACGCCGCATTGCGAGGCGTAGACGCTGGATCTTCCACGTACTGCAAAATCACCTTGAGCAGCAAAGTCGGGATGAAAGTAACAATGCCCGAGATGACTGCCCAAGACGACTGAATGATCAGCTCGCGCTTGAAATACCGCAGCAGATGCCATGCGAGGATAGTTGTCTTCTTGAGTTGTCGATAGTCGGCTAAGATAGCATCAGCCTTGTCCTTTGGCATCAGGTTCCAGACATCCGACATTTCGTATGTCTTTCGGTAGCCTGTCCAAACGATTGGATCGACCCAGCCAAAGCTGAGTAGTGAGAGAACGCTCGCCAACGGCTCCTTCGAAGGCTCCAGGTCACCCTCATACTCCAGCTCCACCGTCTTATTGCCCTTCCGCGAAGTCAAGGCAATGATGAATAGCAGTGTGACCAACGCGAAGTCCGCAAGTTGCAGCGCCCGCGAGACGTTTGATCGCGGATGCACGATCGCAGATCGAAACATGAGAACACTGATAACCCATAGGAAGCCGTATAGACCGAACGTATGGTACCAGAGCTTCGGAAACGAGAGCTTCGACGTGCTCGAGAACAGCAGCCGCAAAGAAGCCAGGACCGCAATGTATGCCCACACCGCAACACTCGCTATCGCAGCAACGGAACCCTTCCTGCCCCAAGACCCCAGGACGAACACAGCAACGTGTACCCCAAGCTCCGCAATCACAGCCAACTCTTCAACCATAGCAATCCCCATCTCGCCCCTCGGCTTATCCAAAGTTACAACCGACATGTGAGCCTCGCTCCTAATCCTTCTTAGCGACAACCTCCTGCTCGGTAGCACCTCCTCTTCATCCTCCTCGCTCGACTCATCCTCCTCGTCATCTTCATAGCTTCCAACCGGACGTCCATTGCCATTTGCGGTAGTGTGTTGTTTTAGCACCTCATACGACCCCTCCTCTTCCCGTCTCAAACATTTCTTCCCCACCTGCCAGCCCAGATACAGTATCGAGAACCCGCAAGCTATCAGCGGAAGTAATGTTTGGAGATAATCGTGCTCAAAGCAGGCGCTGAAGTCGTCGCCGGTCCAGATGTTTCCGGCGCAGTGCGCAAACATAGCCAGCCCTTGTGTTGTGTTGCCGTGGCGGGTTCGTGGATCGGTCGTTCTCGTGGTGGCGTTGTCGGGGAGTCATTGGCTGTTGGATGGCATTTAGGCGGCTGACTTAGGTCGAGTAGGTCGTAGGATTAATTACAGGTCAAAGGAACGACTGGGGAAGAGAGTTGAGTGTTTGGTTGATTGATGAAGTTTAATCCTGGAGCAGATCTTAGGTCGGCGATTGATGACGTTCCAGACCGCGACTGCCACCAAATCGAGGGTATCTAGTTTTGGGAAGGAACGATGAGAGCTCTTCTACTCGAAATAAGCGAGTATTGTGTTCAACTACAATTGAGACTATCCAAGTGCGTGAGACGTCGGGGAGTAGTATTGAGGGCTTCCATAGACTGCATCGTGACTCAATGGCAACATCCCCGCCTCATCTGCAGCAGCTCTCACAAGCTTTGCCAATACAGAAAGGTCGTAAGGCCTGCATATACACATAGCACCAGTAGTCGAAGGATGTAACGCATATCCTCGCAACTGCTGATCCGTACCATCCGGAGACACCATTGCGAAACGTGAGAGCTTTCGAGAGCCGGGGCCGAAAAACTAAACGTGTGAGGAGATGGATCTTGTCGAGTCGATGCTTGCTCAGAGCAGTCCATTAGCACTTGAACTCCATGGCTACATATGTACACCTCACACTCCCTCACACACCCTCACAACACTCTCATCTCGGTGTAGCCGCCGGCTTCCACGCCGAGTACTTATTCTTCGTCCTATAACACACAAAGCATTAGCCCCCCCATCTTCCCCACCATTACCTCCGCCGCACACGTACGTATTATAAGTCTTAAAGGCACTATTCGACATCGACAACACCGGCCGGTGCTCCGTCGGCTCCCACGCTCGTAGTCCTCGCTGCATGATCGGGTCTTCGGACGGCGGCTTG
>JAABUL010000695.1_pt1 | contig 70623 bp, 65 predicted proteins | sample 5559151 | NCBI WGS metagenome assembly JAABUL01 (sample SAMN10711876, study PRJNA513368) | rock metagenome | isolation source: Antarctica rocks | place: Antarctica: Victoria Land, Pudding Butte sud | reverse complement strand
GGCGCCTTACACATATGATGCAGGGTCCCAATGATATCACCCCTAGATCAGGTTCCCGCTAGGCCCGATTAGGATGGAACCAGGCGTAGGCTAGGCGAAGGATAGGCGAAGGCTAGGATCGTAACAATAGTCATTGAGTTGAAGACTGTACTGATGTTGTTTATAGACAAAGTTCTGTGACAATTGAAAAATGATTTGATTCTTGATGCAAATCAATGCATATCTTGCACTTGCATGTCATGAACTGTATTTTCTCGCTGCTAAAAACTAAATCAATAGTTGTAAACTGATTGTGAGTCTTGCGAGTAATAGTGTCTGATTTCAGCAATAATTTCAGCTTAGTGTTAGTAATGATGTCAAGTAAACTGTCAATCATTGCATGTTGAGTGAAGCATCTTTATTTCTCTTAATGAGAGTGATGTAGGTTGAAATCTCTTACAATCAGTTGTTTGCAGTCATCTTTGAGTAGCTCGCTCAAGCGAGAAATGATTGAAGATCTCTTTATAGATGTAAAAAACAGTGAACATGAATTGTAAATGTTTATAAGTTGCAACGTCTGCGTTTCATCATCTGTGTTGTGAGTTAATATTCTGATTAAGCAGATGTCTGACTCAGCTGTTTCTATCATTCATTGATTGAGTCTTAAGTGTTTATTCACATATATGCATGTTCTTGATTGTGATGATGTGTTTTTCACTAGATAAAAGAAGTTGTGAGCTGAGTTAAATGATTGAATGTTGTTAATGTTGTGATTCTGCTTCTGTATGACTACGATGTCGAAATCACGAACTTCTCTGTTGATTAGAAATGATTTCTGAATTTTCAATGATTTTCTGATGTTGTACTGCAGTATTCGTAGATTTTTTTTCTTTTTCTTCATTAAGTGCATGCAGTCTATGACTATAACATTATCTAGACGCTGTATGTATGCTAAATTACATGTAATCTAGTCAAAATCGCTGCAGTGTATCTTTTCATTGATCAATCATATTGATAGTTTGTGCAAATGAGCATGTGAGCTGTTTATATAATCAAGTGATCATATAAACAACTCAAGATTGTGAAAGCTGATCACTTCAACGTAAGCTTTCAACTTGTCTGTATGATCATTAAGTTACATGAGCTAGATGAGCTTTGATCTATGTAAATGAAAGCTGATCACTTCGACGTGAGCTTTCGAGTTCGCTGTATGATCATCAAGCTAAGCGAGCTAAATAAGTTTAGACTGATCGTCAAGCCGAGTTTTCATATCTACATTCTGACTTAACTCGATTACTCGATATCAATCTTCTGACTCGACTCGATTACTCGATATCAATCTTCTGACTCAACTTGATATCGATCTTGAATCAGAGTTCGATTCGAATTCTCGATTCAACTCATCAAGCAATCAAAAATGACATTAAATGTCAAGATTTACTATTTTTGAATCTATTACGTCATTATATTTGAAAGACTTTCGTGCAACAAACGAATTTATTTCTCTTCTCATTGTGTGCATTACCTTGTTGCATTATTAATAAAATATATTGTATGATGTTTGATTCTGATAATTCTAACAAATTGTCAAGATCTTCAATCGAGAAAGCGTTTAATTTCTCGATTGTTCATTCGTCTACTTTCAGTAATCTTCATTCTAATGAATTCGCAAGTCAAGATTCACGAAATATCAATCATGCTTTCGTCGAAAAGAAACAAACTCTTCAAGAAGCGATGAATAGAATTCATCGTGATACTTCTCTTCTAATATTAAGAGAGAATAATCAGTATGTTGAGTGAAGTGCTGATATCAATGCTCAATTTCAACAATGATGATTACAGACATCTGTTGACGAAAGTGTCATCAACAAGACTCAAAAAAAGATAGGTAATTCACTTTGAATCAAGAAGGTCAAAGTAAATAAACAATTCAGCATCTGAAACAAGTTTATTCAAATGATCTTGACGTTGAAAGAATATTCTAAGATTTCATGCAAGAATTGTCTTAAAATTCTAGATCATTCTACAGCTATTGATGAATCTAGTATGATCAATATGATCAAGCATCTCAAGACAAATGCTTGCATGAAATGATTTGAATGAAAACGACTCAACTTTCTTTCACAGATGAAGATATCTTTTAGTCGTGTAAGTTCAATATGATAATGCAAATAAATAATGCAAAGTTGACGCGTTTATAGAAGAAAAGTCATATCAACTTATCATCTTAATTCAATCAACAGAATTGGGAAAAGATATTGTGCAAGATCTTCGTTGCACTGAATTTGCCTTTTTGAATCATTGAAAACGAGCATTTTCAACAGTTACTACAAATGCTTCGTTCAGAGATTACTTTCGTTCATTGCACTAAATTGTCAAGCATGATTTTCTTGAAATATGATGAAATTCGTGCAAAGATAAAGCAAGACTTAAAAGAGTCACGACAGATTTCTATTGCATTGAATGCATGATCTAGTTCTCAAAAAGTCGCTTATCTGAGAGTTTTGATATATTGAATGAATGCTACATTTCAATATCATGAACATTTTATTGAATTTACGTCTCTTCAAGTTGAGCATACTGATCATCATTTGATGCAAGAGCTGTTCAAGATTTTGAATACATACAACATTAAGAACAAGCTTTTTGATGTTGTTATTGATAATGCAAGCAACAATGACACTCTAAAGAAGAAGCTTAAAAGAGCGCTCAGTCGATGCAACATTTCATGAAATAGAGCACAAAACTTGATATCTTGTATGACTTATATCATCAATCTAGTGACTCAAGAGTTTATTAAAGCTATTGAATCAGAGACTTTGAACGACAATTTCGCTGTGTCATTAAATGATGATCAAGTTGAGAATGTAATCACAAGCAATGATCTTTGCACTGTTGTCAAGAAGATATTTATCAAGTTGATAATGCAAAAAGATAATGCATTTACTAATCAGTGAAACAGATTCGCGCTCTTACTATTGTCATCAACAGTTCTTCTCAACAAAAGCTTCGCTTTTTAAAGCTTCAAGTCACAAGATCTTGAAAATTGATACAAGACATTTGCATTCGCTGAAACTTTATCTATTTGATGCTTCAATGTGCATATCAACTACGTGACATGATTGATATATGAGTTGAGAAATTCTTGACAGATGCAAAGATTCAAGCTATTTGATTAAAGAAAAATGAATAATCACTAGTATTGTTTGTTGACAACATGTTAAATTCTTTCTATGAGCTAACTCTGATCATATCTAAAATCATCAATGTTGACATACATTTAGAATTTCGAATGTTTGATGCTCTTTTCAATCATCTCAATGTTATTGAGACGATAGTACGTGATAATGCATGTACTTCACAAGCATTTGTTCTTCAAGCTTGCGAACTAACTTCTAACAAGCTTGCAAAGTACTATTTCAAGACGAAGAGCAAAGATGAACTGATATACAATCTCGCTATGATTTTAGATTCTACTCAAAAGCTGAATTTGTATCAAGATTGAGACGCAAATGAGAACAATTCTCATTTTTATTACAACAAGTACAGAAAAGAGTTCAAGAACTATTTTCATCATCATTATGAAGAGAAAACTACAACTGCAGAAGTCAAAGCGCAAGTGACTAGTGATGTTGATCAGATAATGCAATATGATAATGCAATTAATCATTTGTTAACAATGTTATAGTCTATTATGATGATTACACAAACTCTTCTTCAAAGAACTCAACGTCGCTCTGTATCTATTAGTGAAGATGATCAATATCTTCGCACTGATGCTATTGTCGAGAAGTTTTCAACATGAGAGTATTGAAGAGACAACGTCTTGAACTATTCAAGATTGACTCAAATGACTAAGAATGTTCTTTCATGTTCAATATTCTTTATAGATATTGAATGAACATTCAATCTTGCAAGAAGAGTTTGTCAATGAAATCGATCACAAATGACTTCAGAATCAGTTGAACAGATAATGCTTCTCAAGTATTATAATTGTATCATGAACTTGAATTCTGAGAAGACTATCATTGAAGCATGAAATATTTATTGCAGAGAAGAAGATGAAGATAACTCAATTGATGAATCTAATGATTCTTTCAAGGCAGATTTGCAGAATGTTTTACGTTCTATTAATGTTTAAATGTTCAATATTATTTTATTTGAAGTTGCTTTTGCATTGTCAATGTATGTAGTATGATAACACACTTACGAGGTAATGCAAAGAGATAATGCAGTTCATAGAGTGTATTGCTATGCTAGATAGCTTGATTTGATCAAGTTATCACGAATGCTATTTCTATTCATGACTCAACTAAATCTCAAGATTACGCATCAAAGTCTTCATGAATATCAAATTTCTCTGCTGAATGATTACTCGCTTAGCATGAATAGCAAGAAGATTGCTATCTGCATATGTAAAGCATGATATCAGTAAGTGTTGTAAAACATCAAGAATAATGCAAATGAGTAATGCACTTACTGACAAGAAATTCACATAAAAACGCTTCTGTGATCTTCTGAAAAGCAAGCAGTGTCGAAGTCTGAATTTTATAGTTTACATCGCTCATTTTCTGACTCATCTTGTTTGTATCAGTCTCATTCTGCATGATTTCGCGAACTACTCTTTCGAATGAGATCTTCAATATCAACAAATTCGCATCTCTTTGATAACGACGTATCTCTTGAAGTGCAACGATTTCTGACTTTTATTTTCTCTTTGACTGTTGCAATAAATTAGCTGTTGATAGCTTGATGCATTATTTGTTTACATTATCTTCTCAACTTTATTAATCTTGCTTTCAGATAAAGTCTTCAAGTCTGCTCTTGATTTGTTTGTGATTCAATTATCTGATGTCATATCATCACGAGTTGAGATTTTCAAACCATCACATGATGCATCTTTAGACTTTCGTTCTAAATCAAGTCTGTCAGCAATGCGCAACAAGAAATGCATTATCTAAATGCATTATCTGTTTGCTTGCAACGAGTCATGATGTATATTAACTGACAACGATTTGAAAATTTAATACTATTGAGTTGAGTGAAAGCTGTTATGATTCTAGCTATCATCTATGTTGATGACTATGTTGATGACTATGTTGATGACTATTCTGAGAACTATCGTCGATCGCTCGTTGCTAGAGCATAGACTTGTTTCGAAGTCAACTTTATTCAGAGTTAGCTTATGTTCTTCTGAGTCATATAGATAGTCGACTCTTCTCTTCTAGATACTTTTCTTTCTTAGCATTTATATACTCGTTACATTACATTCATATGACTCGCTCTATGCTGACTTCTAACATTATATAAATGCTTCTTCGTTACAGACGAAGTGAAATAATCTGCATCGATTTCTTCGAGTGCTTCTGCTAGTAGTTCTTCAATTCTCTATTGACTTTGATCTAGCGACTTGCGTTCATGCAGCAGCACTCACCTTTCTTCACTCGTGCGCTGATCAGCGAGTATAAACAAACGATTAAAATCATTCAACTAGGTCAAAGATCAGCGAATTAATCGTTCATTCAGATTCGTAAGAAATTCTTCGAATTTGTTGAACAATCAAATGAAGTCAGTCATAGAACTGCGTGAAGTCTCTACCTTGAGAAGCAAACCCTCAGTGAGTCTGCTTCAATGACATCGTCAATGCGATGATCTTCTCATCGCTCTACCTATCAGTGAATCGATTCATCTATCAGTTCACGTGCAACTAGTGAGTCTGCTTCAATGACACGTTTGATAGTGAGCCTGCTACAAGAACAGATAACGATTGACCTCATCAACAAAGTCAGTCACTCGATAGTTAGTCTGCTTGAACAACACTCAAAGTGAGTCTGCTACAAAGACAGACAATGATTGATCTCTTGATTGAGTTGATCAACGAATGAAACAAGCTCTACTATGTAGTAGATCTGAATCAGAAGTGAGTCTGCTTCAATGACATGATCAATGCAATGATCTACCTACTCACATCACTCTATCTATCAGTGAATCGACCTACCTCGAGTTTCTGTTCAACTAGTGAGCCTGCTTCAATGACATCATCAATGCAATGACTCTCTCATCGCTCTACCTATCAGTGAATCGATTCGCCTACCAGTTCACATGCAACTAGTGAGTCTGCTTCAATGACATCTTTCGTCAATGCGATGATCTATCTACTCACATCGCTCTACCTATCAGTGAATCGATCTGTTGACTCATTCACGTGCAACTAGTGAGTCTGCTTCAATGACACTTCTACCTTGCATAGTGAGCCTGCTACAATAGGCATTTTGATTCTACACAAGGCTAAGAAAATACATTCATGCGAACATGAATCATTGAAGAGAGAAAGTAATGTTACGATTCTAGCTATCATCTATGTTGATGACTATGTTGATGACTATATTGATGACTATTCTGAGAACTATCGTCGATCGCTCGTCGCTAGAGCATAGACTTGTTTTGAAGTCAACTCTATTCAAAGTTAGCTTATGTTCTTCTGAGTCATATAAATAGTTGACTCTTTCCTTCTAGATACTTTTCTTTCTTAGCATTTATATACTCGTTACATTACACTCATATGACTCGCTCTATGCTGGTTTCTAACAAAAGCAAAGTGAAGTACAATGTACACAAGAGATGATGTGTAAACAAGAGATGATGACTGTTGACTGTGTTTATAGTAAAATCAATATGATGAATGTTTTGATATTAGCACTAATATGATGAATGTGTTGATTGCAGCTCTAAGATGATGAATAAATTCTAACATTCAGTTTTAACTCTAATTTTATCTACATTTCATCTTACATCTATTCTAATTCTAACTTTATCTACGCTCAACATCTATTCTAACTCTAACTTGTTTTATGTCTCACATCTATTCATTGCACTCATCTATTGTAACTAAGTTCATTAGAAAAAGCACTTCAACATCATTATCAAGTAAGAAGATTGTTATGCATTATTTATATGCATTATCATTGAGACTAATCAAAATCGCAGAATGTTCAATCTATCAATCAAGTCGCAGTCAATTGCAAGTAAAAATCATGCGATGAAATGAAATGAAGATCAGAAAACTCTCTATATTAAACAAAGTGCAGATCGAGTGATTTTATATAAACAACTCATCAAATTGAGAAGCATCAGCATTTATCAAGAAGTCATCAAAGCGAAGCAGACGAAAATGAAGAACAATATGCAAGATATGATCACGAATGATCAAGTGGGAAAGAGTCTGCATGATAATGCATTTGAGTAATGCATATGTGTTTCAAAAGCTGATTGTATAATAGCTCAATGCTTTGAGACGAATTTGATGAAGAAGGCAAGAAAGAAGAAAACTGCGAAGCGAGCGAAGCTTGAAGCGATAGTCATGAAGACGATGTTCAATACTACTTTTACTGTTGATGTATGTACTGTGTTTGATGTGAAAGACAAGACTAATGTATGCATTAGACTATTGCACAACAAGATGAACTTGAGAAAAACATGTCAAGATACATGATATCTACTATTGAACTAATTCAGCAACGCATTTTACATCATGAAGAATTGAATGAATTGAAGGTGACGAATGATTCAGATGTCATACAAGAATTCAACAAATTTATGAGCGCATTTTCGAATGAAAAAAATGCGATTGATCAAAAGATAGTTAATTCACTAGATTCATCAGATGATGAATCTAATGATATCATTGAGATTAACGACGATGACAAGAAGATGAAATTTAGCAAGAGAAATGATGATGCAGATATGATTGAGAACGAGAAGAAGTACAAGAAGAAGTACGAGAAGAAGAAGAAGAAGAAGAAGAAGAAGAAGAAGAAGAAGAAGAAGAATGATGAGATAATAGTGATCTCAGATTAGCAGTAGTAAATGAACAAGCATGAATTTTCTTCAATCAATTGCATTACTCTGTTGCATTATCAGACACTCAGATAAATATTAGTAGTACTTCGCTTCATGTCTTGACGAGTCGAATTGAATATTTCAAGTCAATACTCGATTTTAATCTTCTGACTCAGCTCAAATACTCAGGTCAAGAATTCTAACTCAACTCAAATACTCAAGTCAAGAATTCTGACTTGAATCAAGTCTTGATGAGTTGAAAACTTAACTTGATCTCAATGACTTAACTTGATGCAATCAGTCTAGATGAGTTTTGATCTCTGTATTTGCGATGCATGTAAATCAATCAGAAAATCGAAAAATCAATCGATTTATTGCGTCGCACAGATGTGAATGTGTGCAAAAGCTGAGTCGTGCTTTCGCAGTAACTGTGTGAATGTTGTATATTAGTTGCAGCGTGTGCGCAAAGACGTTGCTGTCGTTCTGTGTATATGAGCAAAGACTGTGTCATGTCTTCGCAGTGTATGTGATTGCAATGCGTGTAAATCAATCAGAAAATCGAAATCAATCAATTTACTGCGTTGCACAGATGTGTATATGCGCAAAAGCTGAATCATGTCTTCGCAATAACTGTGTGAATGTCGTATATTAGTTGCAGCGTGTGTGCAAAGACGTTGCTGTTGTTCTGTGTATATGAGCAAAGACTGTGTCATGTCTTTGCAATGTATGTATTTGCGACGCATGTAAATCGCTCAGAAAATCGAAAAATCGATCGATTTACTGCATTGCATTAATGTGTATATGTGCAAAGGCTGAATCGTGCCTTTGCAATAACTGTGTGAATGTCGTATATTAGTTGCAGCGTATGCGCAAAGACGTTGCTGTCGTTCTGTGTATATGAGCAAAGACTGTGTCATGTTTTCACAATGTATATATTTGTAACATATGTAAATTGATCAGAAAATCGAAATTAATTAATTTACTGCGTTGCACAGATATGTATGTGTGCAAAAGCTGAGTTGTGTCTTTGCAATAACTGTGTGAATGTTGTATATTAATTACAGCACATGCGCAGAGACGTTGCTGTTGTTCTGTGTATATGAGCAAAGATTGTGTCATGTTTTTGCAATGTATGTGATTGCGATGCATGTAAATTGATCTGATAAAGCGAAAAATCGATCGATTTACTGCATCATGTCTGTCTTTATGTGCGCAAAAGCTGAATCATGTCTTTGCAGTATGTATGTATATATTGTATATGAGTTCAACGTGTGAATAAAGCGCTGTTACTGCTTTGTATGTGATTGCGCTGCGTGTAAATCGATCTGAAAATGCGAAAAATCAATTGATTTACTGCATCATGTCTGTCTTTATGTGCGCAAAAGCTGAGTCGTGCCTTCATAGTATATGTGTGTATGTCATATATGAGTTCAACATGTGAATAAAGCGCTGTTACTGCTCTGTGTGTGATTGCGCTGCGTGTAAATCAATCTGAAAATGCGAAAAATCAATCGATTTACTGCATCACATCTGTCTGTATATGCACAAAAGCTGAGTTGTATCTTTGCAGTATGTATGTATATATCATATGTAAGTTGCAGCATGTATGCAAAGACATTGCTGTTCTTCTGTGTATGTGCAAGCTTTAATGTCTTAATGACTGCGTTGTTATTGTCTCACTTTTCAACTGTGTGTGAGCTCAACGCATAAGTAAAGCGCTGTTACTATTCTATCAATGTTAATGAGATTGTTCAGCTCTTTTGACAAGCATAGCTTGCAGAAGATTCGTAGTCAGCATCTTGTACAAATAAATCTTGTTGTCAATTGCAGTATTTGTAAAAAAGATTGTTTCATCATAAAGTTATTTGTAGCTGTTGTTGACTCTGCAAAGAGAAGACTCTTTGAATGCTCTCAATCATTAAAAGTCTGTCTCATTTTCTGATTTGTCGTTTTTGACTCTGCTTAAGCAACGTTTCATCTGAGTCGCTATTCACGTAAGAGAAATGATCAACACGTCTCTTCTTGACTTTTATCATCTGTCATGTCAATTCATGAGCGACTAGACTGCGTGTTTTCAGCACAACTGTCGTTGAGTTCAACGAGTTCGCTGAACTGAGAGAATTCGTGAACTTCAAAGAGTTCATTGAACTTGAAGAGTTCATTGAATTCAAAGAGTTCATTGAATCTGCAGAGCTTGAAGACAATGATGAGTTCAAGAATTGCAAGAATGTGCAATTGTATTTAAACGCTTCTAAATATCTGAATAATTTGTTTCTATAGATTTCGAACGCTTGTTTCATCTGCTGTTGTCATTTGAAACAGATGCATCTTCAGAGTTCGTGATTTTCGTTGCAGTTAGCACAACATCTTTTATTCAAAGACATCACGCACTTCTTGATGTGATGTTTGTCTGCACACTTGACGCAGCATTAATTCTTTCTGCAGAATCTGATCATGTGATCAAATTCTTGACATCTGAAGCACTATGTGATGCAACAGTTCTTCTTGAACAGCTCACATGCGCATTCATAATATGCATTTAACATACTCACGTTCATCAGTCAATTTATCATCGCTTCAATTGCTATCTTCATGATGAGCAATGAATGAATCTTTTCGCTCTTTGCTACTTTCTTGAGTCAAACTATTCTTAGAATCTTCAGATTTTCATGAAGTCTCGCGTTATTCTTTATCAGCTTTCTAATGACTTTCTTCTGATTGTTCATGTCAATTGTAGTGCGCATTTCATGTGTCAACATTGCGAAGATTCATCATGATATGCGCGTCAAGTTCGCAATTTCTTTTGCTCATTCTTGAGTCTTTTTCAGGTTTGTTTGTGCATTTGAGCTAACTGCGTGAAGAAAGATGTCTTTGCTACTCAGCTTGCAAAGAGACATGATCAGATCTCGTTGATTTGTTGACATGTCTGCTATTCTTTGAAGAATCTGCTCAATGATCTTCTTCTGCATCTTTTTTATTTCTTTTCTGTTTGCTATCTTTATCATGACTTTGCGTTTCTTGCGAAGCAACAACGACTTCTCTCTAAGACGTTGCTTTCTCGTTGATAATTCTTCTCTTGTCATGTTTGCTTATGACATAATTTTCAATGAGAAACGCGTATTTTTCTGCATTTGTAACTGCTTGCTTAGCAGTTAAACTGATGCTTTCAGTTTCTGTACATTCTTCATAATGAATGTGTTCTGAGTCATGTGATGTTTTTCTTCTGAATTGAGTCGAAGATGATGCATCAGCTTCAATGCTATTTCTTTTCATGAGTAATCTTTGCTCATCTCTTTCTCTAATGTTGATGTCTTTATTAGTAAATCAATAATGTCAGCTATCTTCTCTTCATCATTACGTAAGCGTTGCAATCTCGCGTCGCTGTTTTCTTGTGACATGTCAACGTTGCTCGCAATTATCTTTGAACTTACATTGCTGCAACTCATGCAATTCATTGTTGTTTGATCATTCTTTAGATTCGCTCTGTCTTGCATGTAGTGCTTTTTTTCAAGATTTGTTGTGCATATGTTGTGATTAGAATTTTAAATCTAAATTCATTTTTATAACTATGATACTATCTAGACGCTGTATGTATGCTAAATTACATGTAATTTAGTCATAATTGCTGCTGTATATCTTCTCATTGAACAGTCACATCAATAGAGTACACATATGAGCATGTAAACTGTTTATATGATTAAGTGATCAAATAAATAACTCAAAATTATGAAAGCTGATCACTTTAATATGAGCTTTCAATTTGTCTGTATGATCATTAAGCTAAATGAGCTAAATGAGCTTTGATTTATGTAGAGAAAAGCTGATCACTTCAACATGAGCTTTCAAGTTTACTGTATGATCACTCAGCTGAATGAATTAAATAAGTTTTGATTTATGTATTTGCAACGTATGTAAATCAATCAGAAAATCGAAATTGATTAATTTACTGCGTTACACAAATGTGTATGTTCGCAAAAGCTGAGTTGTGCCTTTGCAATGATTATGTGATTGTCGTATATTAGTTGCAGCGCATGCGCAAAGACGTTGCTATCATTCTGTGTATATAAGTAAAGACTATGTCATGTTTTCACAATGTATATATTTGCAACATATGTAAATTGATCAGAAAATTGAAATTAATTAATTTACTGCATCACACAAGTGTGTAAATGTGCAAAAGCTGAGTTGTGTCTTTGCAATGTATATGTATGTGATGTATATAAGTTGCAACATGTGCGCAAAGACGTTGCTGTTGTTCTGTGTATATGAGCAAAGATTGTGTCATGTCTTTGCAATGTATGTGATTGCGATGCATGTACATTGATCTAATAAAGCGAAAAATCGATCGATTTACTGCATCACATGAGTATGTAAATGTGCAAAAGCTGAGTCGTGTCTTTGCAATGTATATGTATGTGATGTATATAAGTTGCAGTGTGTGCGCAAAGACGTTGCTGTCATTCTGTGTATATAAGCAAAAACTGTGTCATGTCTTCACAATGTATGTGATTGTGATGCATGTAAATCGATCTGATAATGCGAAAAATCGATTGATTTACTGCATTTTACAAGCATGTAGATGCACAAAAGCTAGATCATGTCTTCACAATATATATGTATGTGATGTATATGAGTTGCAGTATGTGTGCAAAGACGTTGCTGTCATTTTATATATGTAAGCAAAGATTGTGTTATATTTTTGCAGTGTATGTGATTGCAACGCATGTAAATCAATCAGAAAATCGAAATTAATCAATTTACTGCGTCACATAAACGTGTATGTATGCAAAAGCTGAGTCGTGTTTTTGCAATAATTATATGAATGTTGTATATTAGTTGCAACATATGCGCAAAGACGTTGCTATCATTCTGTATATATGAGCAAAGTCTGTATTGTATCTGTTAGAGATCAGCATAGAGCGAGTCAATATGAGTGTCATTTAACTAGAAGATAAATGCTAAGAAAGAAAGATAGCTACAGAAAAGAAGCTGACTACATATGTGTGTTTCTCAGTCGACGCTAGACTCAATAGAAACTAGTCAAGATGACGAAGCGAGAATAGATCTGACAAGGCTAGAAGACTGAGTCTGACAAGGCTAGAATCGTGACATTACTTCTTTTCTTCGACGATTCATGTTCACATGAATGTATTTTCTGCTCGATTCGATTGATTGCTCAATCATGATTTCACAGGCTCAGACTCATTAAATTCTGATTGACTGAATAGTTGAAAGCGCTTCTAGCGCGGTTTGTTCGAATATCAAATATGAAAATCATCAACTATCTTCTGAGCGTTCATAAATTCATCGTCATCAGCGTTGTATCAATTGAGATCATTGTCATAGTCATTTCATTTGACTTTATACTGAAGTCGTCTTTGATATCAACAAGAATTCAATATATCGTCGATTTTTCATTCGTCTTCGTCGTTTACCACTATTGAATCTGAGAGTTCGTTCTTTTGACCAGACAAGGAATCGTCGACGGCAGAGCAAAGCAGATCAGAATGAAATACATCATGAACATGCATAGACTCTGATAATTTCAGTTTATATGAAGAGTCGATGAGATCTAGATTGATGAAAGAATCGAGCATTTTGTCATCTAGCTTCTTGAAAGATTTCGCTGTAACAATGTTTCTTTCATTCAGAAACATCTTTGATTCAACCTCGTAATCAACTTCTTTTCTATGCTTATTGACTTGTTTCATCATTTGTTCTCGTGTTTTGACTAGCGACTCGCGAGCAAACTTCAGTGTTTTGTTCATATGTTCAGATATATTCTCGACTTTAGTCATCTGCAAGCGTTCACAGAAACTTTCATATTCGCTGACATCGAGTTCAAAGCTCATACGAGAATAAAAGTCTTTGTTTAGAAAGAAAGAGATCGAGAAGATGACTGAGAACAAAGCATTATTGTCAACGAACTCGATCATGAGTAGTAGCTTAGCTCAGTCATTCTGCATGTACAAACAGAAGAATTGAAGATATCTTTCGACGTTCTGATTGACTTGTTCACTTTGACCGTCGATTTGAGAGTGGTAGACAGTGAATAATCGAAGGTTAATGCTCAGTCTTTTGCAAAGAAACTTTCATAGAATGAAGGTAAATTGAGAGTCTTGATTCGAAACAATGAAATCGAGTAAATCGTGTATTTAATATATTCACTGAAGCATTAGCTCAGCTGTTTTTTCTGCTGTGATTTCTTCGTCATCAGTAGAACAAGAGATATAGTGTCGTTTCTTTGTCAGTTTACATATCACTGTTAGTATGACGTTTTTGCCTTTCGAAAGAGATAAGTCGATGATGAAATTCATGACTATGTTCTTTCATTGCTGTTCAAGTATGAGTAGAGAATGTAGTAGTTCATTGAATTTATTTCGAGAAGTCTTTGATCGCTGGCAAATGTAGCAGTTTTGAATATATCGACCTATTGTCTTTCGCATTGAAGATCAATAGTAGTACCTTCTTATGATCTTCATCGTTCTGAGAATTTCGGAATGATCAATAGAAGATTGATCATGAACTTCTCGAATTAGCTTCATTTGAAGATGCTCATTGAAGAAAACTCATAGAAGATCATCTCGATATAGTATTTCGTTCTGAACTCGACAATTTCTTAATTTAGTATCTTCGTATTGAGCTTCATCTTTTAATATGATCTCACGAAGTAGAATATAATTCTCGTTGATTCTGTTAGCTTCTAGAATCAATCAATAAATTGGTTCATCGTTCTCTTTCTCTTCTAGATCAGCGATTTTCATTCGATTCAACGTAAGAATTGTAGTTCGCTGATAGTGACATCGTTCATTCTCGAGACTTCTAGAAACTGAATCGACTTGACGAGTCAATGCATCGACTTTGATGTTTTGTTTGCCTGAGCGATACATGATTTTGAAGTTGAAGTCAATGAGCTTTTGTACTCAGCGCATTTAACGTCTACTTAGCTCTTTATCTTTCATTAATGACGTTAAAGCTTGATGATCAGTGAACATCTTGATGAGTAGCTCAGTCAATTTCAGCTCAGGTCACTAATGCTTGAAGGCACGAATGATTGCTAGTAGTTTCTTGTCATAGATCTCGTAATTGCACTCAGCGAGACTCAGATTCTTGCTGTAGTAGATCATTGAATGCAATGTTTCTTCGTCGTCATACTGAGAAAGTATGTCATCATTGACGTAGTTGAATGAGTCTGTTTCAAGAATAGTCTTTCTATTCTGATCAAAATGACGAAGAATAGAGACTTCAGTCATTCGTTTCTTCATATGATCAAAGATCATTTGACAAGCTTGATTTCATTCAAATATCATCTCTTTTTGAGTTAGTTGAATCAGAGAACGAACAATCTTCGAAAAGTTCTTTATAAAACGTCGATAGAAATTGCAGAAGTCGACGAAGAACTGCATCTGAGTGAGGTTTGTAGAAGTAGATCATTCGACTACTGCTTGTACTTTTCTGAGATTCATCTTTAGTTCTTCAATGAATAGCAATAGTTTCAGAAAGAAAATCTTCTGAACATGAAACTTGCATTTGTTTATATTCACCTGAAGATCGATCTCTCGTAGTCTATGTAGAACTAGTCGTACGTGTTTCTTATGTTTCTTCAGTGTTTTGCTGTAGATGATAATGTCATCTAGGTAGGTCTGACAAAACTGATGAAGATAGTCAAATAGCACGTCGTTCATATAGTGTTGATAGAAAGTCGAGCCGTTGATTAATTTGAAAGACATCACGTGATATTTGTAGAAATCAAAAGAGGTAATAAAGATAGTCAAATCTTCGCTCTTCGAATGCATGCGTAGTTTGTTGAAGACGACTATTATATTCAATCGAGTCAGGTACTTGCTACCTTGAATACAAGCGAGAGTTTCGTCTATTAAGGGTAGAAGGTAGCGGTTTCGTTTGGTCAAAGCATTGAGCTTTCTATAATTGACGCAGAAACGCAGACTATCGTCTTTCTTTTCGACGAATAGTATGAGCGAAGCGTATGAGGTCGAGCTAGAAGATATAAAGCTCTTATTCAGATGTTCAATCAGATAATTCTTCATCTTTTGAAGCTTGTAATCAGACATATGATAGAGACGGCTTCGAGAAGACGTTTTCTCGTCGATTAACTCAATTTTATGATCGTAGAGACGATGAGAAGATAGTTGATCAGCCATCGCTCGATCAAACACGTCTAGATAGTCATAATATTTCAAAGAAAGCTTAGCTTTGACTTCTTTCAAGGTCTCTTCGTGTGAAAGCTCTTGTAGATTTACATCTTCGAGTTTATTTCTAGCTGTTTTTAGAAGTCGATCGATTTTCGTGATGATGATCGCGAAAGTAGTCACATTTGACCGTTTGACTAGTGATCTATATGCTGCAGCCTCTATCATTGCTATGTTCATTGAATTGAAAAACGAAGTGAAGTTGACTGAGCTAAATGATTTCACGATTTTACTGAATGAAGATGACTTCTCGCTGAGTCGAGTGACGACAGAAGAGATAAATCTCTTTAGTATTTGAGTAGAAATCGAACTCTTCTGTTCTATCGCGATTTTCTTGCTCGAAAGAACAGTCAAATGAGCTTTGATAGAAGCTTTGATATGAGCTTCGAAACTAGAAAATTGAAGACGATCATCTCTCATATCAATAGTCACTTTGATCTTGTTCATTTATGTTTTTCCGAAAATCATCTGATGTTGATCTAATTGAGTGATCAGCATAGAGACGAAACGTTTCATATGATCTTGAACAGTTAGATTCAAATAAATTGCATGAATAATGAGCTTTTTTGCATAATGATCATCGAATTCTCTTATTGATTTGAGCTTGATTAAAGATAAAGATTCAATTTGCAAATGATCACAAACATTCTGCGCGATTAATTCATCAATGAATGAATAGTCAGCTGCTTCAGTGTCAATCAATGACTTTAATGAGTAACTAATTTCATTGCTAGATAGTACACATTCAGTAGTCAAAGATTTCGAAGCAAAGAGATCATTTGAGCTGCTCGTTGTTGAAGAAATTAACACATCTTTCATCACGTCTTTGATGAAAGTCACTAGTTTTTTGTCTCATTCTTCGATTTCTCTGTAAATAATTTCTTCTCTTCTTTCAACATGACGATCTCATTGAGGCGAGAAATGAATGCATGAGATGTTGAAGTACTAGTCTTCAGCTGAGAGCAGTTCTTTGAAAGATGACTTGATGCTTTGCAGTTGAAGCAGGTGATTGACATTCTTGATCATTCAGGTTCGAAAGTGAAAAAAGTAGCGAGTCGAACATAGCTAGTAGTTGAGGCTGAAGCTGATGTCAACGAAGAAACAAAACGTTTTTCCGAAGCTGCTATTGATTTGACTGTTTGTTGCTCGTCACGTAGCTGATAATTGACTCGTTGTTTGTTATTCACATCTTGAAGAAAGGTCTTGAGCTTATCAAGCGAGCTAAACTCTATGAGACAAACTGACAACGCGTTCTGAAGACGATTGTTGATTTTATTCTGAATGTCGTTCATCAGAGTGATATCATCGTAGTTCAGAAAGCTGAATATTCTAGTGAATTCTGAATAGAAAGAGCTGAAAGACTTGTTGAGCTGCTTCAGAGTGACGTATTTGCAACGACACTTTTGAATCAGGTTCTGATCTTCGTAAATTTCTTTCAGATGTTTCAGTAACTCTGATAGTGACTGATAAAGTGAGAAAGCATCAACATAATGCTTTGCATAGATTTGCTGATCAGCATCGCCTTCTAGCCTGAAAATCACATAGACAATACGAATCTTTTCAGTAAAGTAATGATTCGCGTTGACATCGAGCTTGTCAGCTATTTTGATGTTTCATGTCTTTCAGGTAGAATCATCTGTTTCAATGAAGATGAGTGAATTTGAAAGCTTGACAAACTTGTGATGATCATTCTCGTTATCAGATAGAGTAGAAGATTCTCGTTGAAAGCAAGCTTCTTTCTGATTGACTCATTACTCAGCTGACTGAGTATTTTGACGAGGCATAGATCGATCAGCTTGACGTTGTTTCGCTCTGAAGTTTAATCGCTCGCCTTGTAGCTGATTGATCTTTTTCTTTAGCTCATCGTTTTTATCAAAAGCGACTTCTAGTTGTTTTGCTCTCTTTTTGTGATCATCTTGTACAAGAAGTCAGTGTTCATTGAGTTGTAGAGTCAAGTCTCGCTGACTTCGAAGCTCGTTCAGCATATTGATGACTTCATTGAGTTGATTGCTGATTCAATGAAACAGTTGTTCTTCGATGTTTATGTTTCATGAGATGACAGCTTTCTCAGCTTCGACTGAAGCATCAATGAGTAGAAGTGAAACTCTTCTACTGACAGTGCTTCTAAGTAGACGAGTTGTTCAAAGCTCAACTGGCTCGACGTCGCGTGTCATGATGAGAGAAGATAGAAGTTGTTGAGGTAAGAGTAGGTGAAAGGTTGATGTTTTGAATTGATGTTTTTTGATGAGTGAAAATTCAAAGAATTTCTTGTGAATTTCAGGTAATAATTGAGTGCTTTATTCAAAGAATTTCTTGCGAATAGAATGATGAAAATGAGTGTAGAATCGAAGAATTTCTTGCGATCTAAAATGATGATGCAAATTTGAAGAATCTCTTGCAAATTTTCCTTACTGAATAGATTGTTTCGTATCATCTATTCATCGATAGCAGAGTAGATGATGAGCATTTATTTAATGTTAGAGACCTGTCTAAAGCGAGTCAGATAGAGATGTCATTTAACTAGAAGATAAATGCTAAGAAAGAAAGGTAGCTACAGAAAAGAAGCTGACTACATATGTGTGTTTCTCAGCCGACGCTAGACTCAATAGAGACTAGTCAAGATGACGAAGCGAGAATAGATCTGACAAGGCTAGAAGGCTGAGTCTGACAAGGCTAGAATCATGACATTAACTATCATGAGAATTAAGTTGATCAGCGATGATACTCATTTATATGTGATGCTGACTATGAATTTACTGTTTAACTACAGTAAAGTCTAAAGATTATTAAAAGTTTGAATGATATTAAGATGCTGCATGATGATGAAGCGCTGTGCATTGATTGCATGCAGAGTTTTCATGATCACGCAGACTTCAATAATCTTAATGCACATGTTATAAGCAATTTGCATGCAAATAGAATGCAGAACTACAAGAAAAATCGCTTATGAAAATCATTCAATTTAATATTTTATCATTGCAATGACAAGAACTGAAATAAAACACTTTCATATTTGATTTATTGAAAGTGATTAATAAAAAGAACTTAAATCATGAACATTCTTTAAATTTACATACTGACTATGTATAAATCTTGTTAAGACTGCATGTTTGTTATTACAACATAAGCAACTCATAAGTCTTGTTAAGTTTGATATAAGCAAACTCAAGAATCTCATTAATATCATTTAATAAACATTCAAATACAGACATTCTATACATAAATGATATGCTGATGAGAAAACTTTGTTAAAAGAAGAGAAATACAAGCGAATTAATAAAGAGTGATTGAACTATGCTGTCTGATTAAAAGTGTAGCATATGAACATTTTTGCAAAACATGATTGATTTGCATGAGAAAGATTTTTACAGATAACATGAAATAAATGAGTTACACACTTTATAAGCGAAGTGAGCATTTGCAAAGCATGATATACAATGATGATGACTGTCGATCTTAAGAATCTTACTTCTTCACTGAACTCTGATTCTTGAATATCTTGATGATAAAATCAATCTTTAGTTAAAGACATCATTTATATAGCTTGAGAGAATAATAGCATATGTTGATGTGATTAAAGAAAAAATCAACTGCAATATGCATGTGTATCACAGATGAAATGTCTGCAGCTCATGCTTAAGAAGTAAACTGTTGAAATTTAAGCAGTAAGAGATTTCGTTTCTCTTGAACTATGAATCTGTCGTGAGAAATTCTCTCTGAGTAATTTCTCAAGTTTAAAAGAGAAATCAGCATAGAGATTGTGCTTTATGTATGTTGCATGCAACGTATATAACATATTTTTGATAAACACATATCAGACGTGAATTTAAGTCAGAAATCATCAAAAGAGTTTAGAAAAATTGATAGATTAATATTTTCAATCTTTATTCAGTTGAAAATAAGACATGATTATTTCAAGAGTTATTTGCATCAATTATCAGAGAATAATTTGAACAAATGCTATGAAATATGTAATGCAAGTCAAACGTCAGAGCATTTACTACTAAATTGCAAGCATTACAGATCAAAGCAGATAAAGCTTAAGAAAAAGACTCAACTTAAAAACACAGACATCATATTGACGCTGTTCATCATCAAAATCGAAAGAATTGCAACATTAAAGTATTTGAAAAATACTTGAATTGCAACAAGAAAATGACTATAATAATAATAATAATTCATACACTTTTATAACGTTGATTAAATCGACTCATGAGAGAAATTTATGCTATGTGTGTTGAGTGAACAAAATTCTCTGAGATAGAAAATCGCTTGCTGTTTATACGACTGTTACACGCAGTCAAAACGATAAAACTGAGACTATGTATTAAATTTGTTTGCAATGATTACACGTTAAAGAATGAATGTTCTTGTCATTCTAAACTGCTTCAACAGCTTCATTTTCATCATCATTCTTGCTGTTGTCTTGAGACTCTTCGTGATTAAGATGATGACTTGATAGTTTGTGAAGTCGACATTTCATAGCATATTCAATCGAAGATGCGTTCAATTCAAGCAGTGCATCAGAATATGCTTAACTGTTTGATGACTTCATTTGCAGTTGCATTGAGAACTATTTGCGCTCAACATGTTTCTCAAGTGCAGATAAACATTCAGCTTTATGCATTCAATTCTGATGTAAATTGCAAGAATGCTTTTGATTTTCTGAAAATCATCACGCATCTTTACTGACTTCTTGAATAAATGAGATCTTTGAGCGAAAAATGCATTAATGTCTGTAATGCGTTTTTTGTAGTTTTCTCATTGAAAATTTCATTGACTTTTGTGAAACTGTGCAATTGCATGTTCACTCGTTTGAGTCAACGTTAAAAGATTGAGTTATTCACGTCTGAACTGTATCTTTGCTTCTTCATGAATTGAAACGTTCAGAAACATTATTTTTTTGAAGATCAAAAAGTAAGAAATGAATCTATTAATTTTTATCAAATGAGCACATATGATCTTGCATGCTCATCAAGTCTTCTGTGTTCTGTCATCAATTTAACTGCGTAGTGTGACTTGATTTTGTAACTTGTTCAGATGAACATGTAGTAAGAATGTATATGTTTCAACTTTCAACATTTTAATGTTCACTTTTTTGAAGATGTTGATCACATGATGCAGCGCTTGATTCTGAAGAGTTTCTAGTCTTTGTTTCATACTCGACAATTCTTCTTCTTTATCACGTTGATGTCATATTGATGCTTCAAACGTTATTTTCAATCTTATTATTGCTGAGTATATTTGTCTTGCTTTTGCAAATGTAGTTTCTCAAATAAAGACTTCAAGTCAACTAAGCATCAGCATTTTAATGACGTGATCTGCTTCTATTTGACAAAGATGTAAATCTCATTATAGTTTCATGTTCAGTTGCACTTCAAGAACTTGTACATTCAATTTTAACTTTATTATCAAGTTTTCTATGTGTAGACTGACTGTCATGTCAAATTTTTTTGACTTACAAATGAAGTGTGTGAGTTCATATTTCTTTGAAGCGAACGTAGCATCATGAGTTCAAGCTCACTTCACACAGATGTCATATGCTCGACTCAGTAATTTGCAAATTAATTCTGTGATTTTGTCATAGATTAGAATATTGATGTCATTTACAAAGTTAAGCACTTCAATTTTAATTTCTAAAGCTTTGCATTTTTCAATTAAGCTTGCATTAAAGAATAGAAAGAAAATTAATGATATGAAAAATCTTTGCAATATGTCAATGTTTACTCATTGCATCATGCTGATTTGTTCATTGAACATCAGCAATGATTCTCTGTTCTTCAGAAAGCTGCGAGTTCATTTGACTATGTAGTTCGATGTTCTTCTCATTTTCAGAGTATGCAAAAGTCTAGTGTGTGAGACATGATCAAACATCTTAACAACATTTGAATTAAACATGAAGATCACGTACTTGATTTTGCAGTCTCATACTGCATGTACTTGATCTACTAGTAGATTCAGCGCTGAAATCATGAATTACTTGCATCTCGCTCTCATTTGAGCGTTCAAAAGCATGTGATGAGTCTCAATAATGTCATTTAATCATTTAATCATGATTGATTTCAATGTTTTATTCATGATGTTTAGCAGAGCAATGAATTGATACATCTTCAAATCAATATAGTTGCTCTTCTTTGATTTGCATAGTACTATTGTTTGAGCTTTTTTGAACTGCTTCAAATGATATTTGTGAATTACACATGCGTTGAATAAACTGATTAATATCGAAGTCAGTTCTGTTAAACTCACTTAAAGCACTTTATTTGAAATTTCAAATGCGTCTGATGCTTTGTTGATCTTTACTCATTGAATTATCTGTCTTATTTTGTCTTGTGATAAGACTGAATTGAACAACACTGTCAACAATATAAACAATCTTGAAATGTTGCTGATGTTTGCTTAAAACAATGATAAAAAGAATTTCTTTCATAACATCTCTGTTCTTTCTTTGAATGAATCTGCTATGTGATCGAAATCGTTGCTCTTTAATGATGAAAACTACGAAAGTTTCTTAAGTAGTTGACTTTTGATTCTGACTCATTTTGCGAAGCATCAAATCGATTTCAATTCATTACTCAGCTTATGCATCTGTTGTTAGAAATCGACCTAGAGCGAGTCATAGAAGTATCATTTAACTAATAGATAAATGCTAAGAAAGAAAAGTATCTATAGAAAAGAACTCGATTCTTATATGTGTGTTTCTCAGCTCTGTGCTAGGCTCGATTGGGTTGACGTCTTACACATATGATGCAGAGTCTCAATGATATCACTTCTAGATCAGATTCTCGCTAGACTCGATTAGAATGAAATCAGGCGAAGACTAGGCGAAGAATAGGCGAAGGCTAGAATCGTAACATTACCTTCTCTTCTTGACTATTCATGTTCGCATGAATGTTGTTTCCTAGTGCGCTTTTCTTGAATATCTGGTATGAAATTCATCAACCACTTCTTGAGCGTTCATAAACTCGTCGTCGTCAGCGTTATATCAGTTGAGGTCGTTGTCATAGCTCTTTCATTTGACCCGATATTGAAGTCGTCTTCTATAGCGTCGAAAGTTCAGTATATCATCGATTTTCCATTCGTCTTCATCGTTTATCACTATTGACCTCGAAGGTTCATTCTTTTGACCAGGCAGAGAGTCATCGACGGCAGAACGAAGAAGCTCTGAATGAAATACGTCGTGTATACGCATAGTCTCTGATAGTTTCAACTTATAGAATGAGTCAACAGACTCAGTGATCTGAAATGAGTCAAGCATCTTGTCATTCAATTTTTTGAAAGACCTCGCTGTAACGATGTTTCGTTCGTTCAGAAACATCTTTGATTCGATCTCATAATTGACCTTCTTTCTATGCTTATTAGCTTGATTTACCATTTGTTCCCGTGTTTTGGTCAGAGCTTCACGAGCGAAGATCAATGTCTTGTTCATTTGTTCAGATATATTCTTGGCTCGATCGATCTGCAAGCGTTCGCGAGTGCTTTCATACTCGATGATGTCAGGGTCGAAGCTCATACGAGGGTGAAAGCCCTTGTTCATGAAGAAGAGAGTCAAGAAGATGGCTGAAGACAAGGCGTTATTGTCGACAAACTTGATCATGAGTAGTCACTTGAACCAGTCGTTCTGCATGTACGAACAGAAGAAACGAAGATATCGCTCGACATTCTGATTGACTCGTTCGCTTTGATCGTCGATCCGAAGATGATAGGCGATGAACAATCGAAGAGAAATGCCCAGCCGTTTGCAAAGAAACTTTCAAAGAATGAAGGTGAACTGAGAATCTCGATCGAATACAATGAAGCTGAGTAGATCGTGAATTCAATATACTCATTGAAGCAACATTTCAGCTGTCTTTTCGACTGTGATACCTTCATCATCAGTGATGCAAGAGATATAATGCCTTTCTTTCAACAATCTGCAGATGACAGTCAGAATAGCATTATAGTCGTACGAATCAGGTAGATCAATAATGAAGTTCATGACTATGTTCTGCCATCGCTGTTCAGATATAGATAGAGGTTGAAGCAAGTCGTTTGATTTATCCCTTGATGTCTTTGAACGTTGACATATGTAGCAGTTTCGAATATATCGATCTACCGTTTTTCGCATAGAAGGTCAATAGTAATTTCGCTTTATGACCTTCACTGTTCTAAGAATTTCAGAATGATCAATCGACGATTGGTCGTGTATCTCACGAATCAGATTCATTTGTAGAAGCTCGTTGAACGAGACTCATAGCTGACTATCATGATACAAGATTTCATTCTGAGTTCGACAATTCTTCAATTTGATACCTTCATATTGTGCTTCGTCTCTTGCTATTGCTTCGCGAAGTAGCGTACAATTCTCGTCGATTTCATTAGTCTCAAGAATCTGTTTATAGATTGATTGATCATTATTCTTCTCTAGATCAGCGATCTTCATTCGATTCGATGTCAGAATAGTAGTTCTTTGATATCGAACGCGTTCATCGTCGAGATCTTTAGGCACGAAGTCAGCTCGACGAGTTAATGCATCGATCTTAATGTTCTGTTTGTCAGATTGATACATTATCTTGAAGTTGAAGTCAGCTAGCTTCTGAACTCAGCGCATCTGTCGTCGACTCAGCTTCTTGTCTTTCATCAATGAGATGAGCGCTTGATGATTGATGAACATCTTGATAGAAATGTCGATCAGCTTCAGTTTGAATCATCAGTGTTCAAAAGCTCGAATTATGATCAGCAGTTCTTTATCGTATATCTCGTAGTTGCATTCAGCAGAAGACATGTTCTTGCTATAGAAGACAATCGAATGTAGAACATCTTCGTCATCATATTGAAACAGAACTTCATCGTTGACGTAGTCGAATGAGTCAATTTCAAGAATGAAATCGCGAGTCTGATCAAAGTGACGAAGTATAGAAGTCTCAGTCATACGTCTCTTCATGTGGTCGAATGCAGTTTGACAGACTTCGTTTCATTCAAATATGATCTTCTTTTGAATGAGTTGAATCATTGAACGAACAATCTTCGAAAAGTTCTTGATGAAGCGTTGATAGAAATTGCAGAAGTCAATGAAGAACTGTATCTGAGTGAGATTATTGAGTGTAAGTCAATCAACGACTGCTTGCACCTTTCGTGAATTCATCTTAAGTTTCTCGATTGACATCAAAAGTTCTAAAAAGATGGTTTTCTGAACATGAAACTCACATTTATCGATGTCTATCTGTAGATCAGCTTCTCGTAGTCTATTCAAGATCAATCGTACATGTCGCTTGTGTTTCTTCAAGATCTTGCTGTAGATGATAATGTCATCTAGATAGATCTGGCAAAACTGATGTAGATATTCGAACAATACGTCGTTCATATAATGTTGATAGAACGTCGATTCGTTGATTAATTCGAAGAGCATTACATGATATTTGTATGAGTCGAAGAAGGTAATAAAGATAGTCAAATCTTCGCTACCTGAGTGCATGCGTAGCTTGTTGAACGCGGCAATGATGTTCAATCGAGTCAGGTACTTGCTTTCTTGTATACAAGCGAGAGTCTCGTCTATCAATGGCAAAGGGTAGCGATTTCGTTTGGTCAAAGCATTGAGCTTTCTGTAATCGACGCAGAAACGCAGGCTTTCGTCTTTCTTTTCAGCGAACAAGATGAGCGAGACGTATGATGCGAAGCTGAAGAAAATGAACTCTTTGTTCAGATGTTCGATCAGATATTTCTTTACCTTCTGAAGCTTGTGATCGAACATCTGATATAGTCTGCTTCGTGAGAATGTTTCTTCATCGATCAACTCAATTTTGTGATCGTAGAAACAATGCAATGATAGCTGATCGACCATTGCTCGATCGAAGACATCTAGATAGTCGTGATATTCAGAGAAAAGCTTGACCTTGACTTGCTCGAGAACTTCAGCGTGGGAAAGCTCATGCAGATTCACTTCTTCAGGCTTGTTTTCAACTGTAGTTATGAGTCGATCGATTTTCAAGACGATAACAGCAAAGATCTTGACGTCTGATCGTTTGACTAACATTCTATATGTCGCTGCCTCTATCATTGCTATGTTCGTTGAACTGAAAGAGAATGAATTCAGACTGAACGTTGATTTAGAATTTTTGACGCTAGTTAAAGTCGCGTCGCGCGATTTTAACTGTTCGATTAGTTTAACTGACTTCTCATTGAACTGACTGAAAGAGAGTGATTTCAGACTGAGTTGAGATGTAGTGAAAGATCTCTTCAGTATATGAGTAGAAGTCAAACTCTTCTGCTTCGTGATTGTCTTGTTGCTTGTGAGTAGAACAATCGATTTATGATTAGGAGTGAAATTCGAAAATCGAAGAGAATCGATTCGCATATCAATTACTAGGCCGATTTTGTTCATTCATGTTTTTTCGAGAATCATTTGATGTTGATCTAATCGAGTGATCAACATAGAAGCTGTGTCAATCGTATGATCTTGAACAGTCAGATTCAAATAAATGGCATGAGTAATGAGTCTCTTAGCATAATGATCGTCAAATTCTCGGATTGACTTCGCTTTGGTCAAAGTCAGAGGTTTGATTTGCAACTGGTCACAAACAATCTGCGCGATCACTTCATCAATGAACGAATAGTCAGCAGCTTCGATGTCTATCAATGACTTCAATGAGTAACTAATTTCATTGCTAGAAAGTACACATTCAGTAATCAAAGGTTCAGAAGCAAAAGAATCATCTGACATGCTCGTTGTTGAAGAAATTAACACATCTTTCACTGCGTCTTTGGTGAAAGTCTCTAGTTTTTTGCCTCGCTATCTTCGAAAGAAGACATTTTCTCATTCTCTTTATTCTTCGAAATGATGATTTCATGTAGACGAAGAGTGAAAGCTCAAGAAGCAGAAGTGTCGATCTTGTTCTGAGAGCAGTTCTTTGACAAGTGGCTTGAAACCTTGCAGATATAGCAAACGATAGGCGATCTGACTGACTCAGGTGTAGGAAAGATAGTCGGCTTGACATATTCGATTATCGAAGTCGTCACTGCTGACAGGAAAGTAACGCGCTTTTCAGGTGCGACGATGACTTTGACGATGATCGTGCGACGTTCGCTTCGAAGCTGATAATTGACTCGCTGTCTATTATTCACACTCTGAAGAAAGCTCTTGAGGCGATGTAGAGTGGTAAAATCTTTCGAGCAAATCAATAGAGCATTCTGCAAGCGATTGTTGATCTTATTCTGAAGATCGTTCATCAGAGTGCGATCATCGTATTCTAGATAGCTGAATAGCTTCATAAAGTCGAAATAAAAGACATTGAAAGACTTTTCTGCTTGCCTCAGAGCGTTGTACTCACGACGACACTTTCGATTCTTATTCTGATCATCGTATATTTCTTTCAGATGCTCAAATAGCTTGTAGATCGAGATGTAAGAATGCGAAGCGTCATGACGACGTCAAGCGAAGGTATGCTCAGCAGCATCACCTTCTAGTCTAGATATCACATAGGCAATACAGATATTCTCATTATCGAAGTGATCGACATTTGCCTGAAGCTTGTCATTCATCTTGACTCTTCAGCTGTCTCATGTTGATTCATCTTCATCAGTGAATATAGATGAGTTCGAAAACTTGAAGAACTTGTGATGATCATTATCGAATAGAGTGAACGACTCACGTCGAGTATGATTCTCGATAGATTGACGAGGTAGAGATTTCGTAGACTGGCGAGGTCGAAGCTGATTCGCTGAACGCTGTTCCTTTTTTAGACTCAAGACTTTCTCTCGTAGATCGACGATAGTCTCTTCTTGAGTGTCTATTGTCATTTGATTGACCTCTAGCTCATCAAGTCTCTTGATGTGATCGACTTGAACATCGATTCATTGCTCGTTGAGTTTCAAAGTCATGTCTCGTTGACCTCTTAGCTCGATCAGCATCTTGATGATCTCGTCTGACTGATCGATAGCTCATTGACGAAGTTGTTGACTTGTGTTGATGTCTCATGAGATAGCGACATTCTGAGATCTCGCTGAAGCATCGACAGAAATAAGAAAAACTCGTCTATTAGCAGTGCTTCTAAGCAGACGAGCTGTTCGTGACTCGACTGATTCAGAGTCGCGTGTCATTGTGAGAAAGGTAAGAGTAGGTTTGATTGTAGTTGATTTGGTAAATTTGAGTAAATTTGAGTAAATTTGAAGATGTGTTTTGGTAAAAGTAATTCAAAGAATTTCTTGCGAATTTTCTGAATAGAAGTAGGTTATTTCATATCGTCTACACGTCGATAGCAGAGTAGTTGATTAGCATTTATCTACTGTTAGAAATCGGTCTAGAGCGAGTCATAGAGATGTCATTTAACTAATAGATAAATGCTAAGAAAGAAAAGTATCTACAGAAAAGAACTCGATTCTTATATGTGTGTTTCTCAGCTCTGTGCTAAACTCAATTGAGTTGATGTCTTACACATATGATGCAGAGTCTCAATGATATCACTTCTAAATCAGATTCTCACTAGACTTGATTAGAATGAAATCAGGCGAAGACTAGGCGAAGAATAGACGAAGACTAGAATTGTAACATCTGTGATTTAAAATGTGAATATTTTGTTTCTTTAATGATCTTGTTTTTGTGATCATTGTATTTCAGATAGTCATTTCATGTTTCTAAAGTACTTTGCAATTTTCATATAATTCATAGTTATTGCGATTTCATCATGACTTTCAAGCAGATTTGATTTCAAAAGTCTCATGCTTAATTCAATGATTTTGCTCAAGAAGTAAACTTCTTGATAACTTTTTGTAACACATAAGTGATCTTCATTACTCTGTCATTTATTGCTGTCTTGTTGTCAAGAAAACAATCAACGAAAAGATGTATTCTTAAATGAGCGTTTAGTGCTATTCTCTTTCATAATCAACGAGTCGTAAGCTGCACGAAAGATGTGCATAGACACAACTTCGTGACAATTGAAAGATAATCAGATTCTTGATGTAAATTAGTTTTCATCTCATATTTATATATCATGAATTAAATTTTCTCGTTGTCAAACGCTAAATTTATTGTTGTGAGCTGATTATGAATCTCTTTAGTAATTGTGCCTGATTCAAGCAGTAGCTTTAATCTTACATTCATAATGATGTTTAGTAGAACATCAGTTGCTGTGTAATGAGTAAAGCATCTTCTGTCTTTTCAATGTAAATGATGCAGATTGAAATCTTCTACAATTAACTGTTTGCAGTCATCTTTGATTAGTTCATTCAGACAAGAAATAGTAAATGATTCTTCTGTAAAAATGATAGACAGTGAGCATGAATTGTAAACATTTATGAGTTGTAGCATCTGTATCTTGTCTTTCAAGTTGCTAGTTTGTAGCTTGATTGAGTAAATGTTTGATTCAATGATTTTCATTACTCATTGATTAAGTTTTAGATGCTTGTTGATATAAATGCATGTTCTTGCTTGAAATGATGAGTCTTTTACTAGATGAAAGAAGTTGTGAGTTGAGCTAAACATTTGCAAAATGTTGATGTTGTGATCTTGTTTCTGAATGACTATTATGTCAAATTTATGAACTTCTCTGTTTATCAGAAATGATTTCTGAATTTTCAATAATTTTCTGATGTTGTACTGTAGAATTCGCAGAAAGATTTGATTCATCATAAAGACATCTGTAGCTGCTGTTGACTCTGTGCAGAGACAGCTTTTTGTATGCTTTTAATCATTAAGAATCTTTTGCATTTTCTGATTTATTATTTTTATGTTTGTTCAAATGTCATGTCTTCTGAGTCGCTAATCACGCATGAAGAGTGATCAACTCGTCTCTTCTTGACTTTCATCACTTGTCATGTTGACTTGTTGACGTCTCAACTGCTTGTCATTGTCAAGATGTTCATTGAACTTAATGAGTTCATTGAACTTACAAGATTCATTGAACTCACAAGATTCATTGAACTCAAGAAGTTCAAAAAGAAAGAAAAGAATGAGCAACTATCTTTTGATGCTTCAGAATATTTAATCAATTTGTTTTGAAAGATTTCTTCTGATTGCTTTATTTATAGTTTTCACTTAAGACATAAGCATCTTCAGAATTCATGACTATCATTGCAGTTTGCACATCATCTTTTATTCATCGACACAACGCATTTCTTGATGTGATGTTTGTCTGTGCATTTGAAGCAGCACTCTTTATTTTTGCAAAATTTAATCATATGATCAAAATTGAAGCATCTATAGCACTGTGTAATACAACAGTTCTTTTCAAACAATTTGCATAAGCATTCTTGATATGAGTTCAGCATGTTTACATTTAACAGTCAATTTATCATCGTTTCAATTGCAATTTTTACAATGAGTGATGAATGAGTTTTTTTACTCTTGACTATTTTCTTAAGTCAAGCTATTTTCAACATCTTTAAATCTTCATGAAGTCTTACGTTGTTCTTTATCAATCTTTTGATGATTGTTTTCTGATTGCTTGTGTTCAGTGTGATGCATACATCATGTGTTAGTATCACGAAGCTTTTATGCACTACATGCGCTGAGCTTGCGATTTTCTTCACTCATGTCTGAGATTTTTCTAGAGCTGCTCAAACTTTCAAGCTTATTGCATGAAGTGCAATGTCTTCGCTTTCAAGCTTGCAAAGCAACACTATTAAATTTCGTTGCATCATCGACACGTTTGTGATTTCTTGAAAGATCTAATCAATTGATCTTTTTTATATCTTTTTCATCTTTTTTCTCTTCACTATTTTCATTAAAATCTTGCGTCTTTTGCAAAGCAATGACAAATCATCTTTGAATCACTGCTTTCTCATTGTCACTTCTTTTTTTACTACATCAACTCATGATGATGTTTTAAATGTGAAACATGTATTTTCTTATATTTATAGTTGTTTATTAAGAAGTTGAATGAATGTTTTCAACTTCTGTACATTCTTTGCAATGAATACATCTTGACTTTTAATCTTTCTTTCTGAAATGTTTTGAAGATGTTGAATCAGCTTTAAGATCACATTTTTTCATGAATGATCTTTGTTCTTCTCTTTCTTTAACGTCAATGTCTGTGTTAGTAGATTGATGATGCTGATAACTTTCATTTCATCATTGTGTAAGTGTTTAAATCTTACATCACTGTCTCTTTGTGACAAGTCAACGCTGCTTGCAATCATTATTGAATCAGCATTACTGCTGCTCATGCAATTCATTATCATTTATTCATTTACTTGATCTTTTCTCTCTCATTTATAATGCTTTTTTCAAAAGTTCGTTTTGCATGCGTTGTGATTCTGATAGTTCATCAAGTGAAAAGAATTAATTTTCACAAAGAATTATCTTTGAACTGTCAAACAGAGTGAAAAATATCTGTTAAAGTCAGCATTGTTCTTTGAATGATGCATTTGAGTAATGCAATAATATTGATGAAATTTGAGTAGTTTAATAAAATATGAACAGATAAAGAATTTTGAAAAGTAAGAAAAAAAACTCATCAAGTGAGATGAATTTGAGTGCAACGAGAAAAATTTAATTATTATTCTTAACACTTATTGTTATGAGTTTGCATAGATTGAATCATATGAGTGTATTCTAACTAGAAGTTCAAAGCTGAAGAAGAAAGAAGATGCAACACGTCGTGAGTTTTACTCACGAAGACACGCTAGATCGCTAGCATGTCAACATCAGTTCTATACTAGTCTATGATAGTTTGACACAATCTATGTTAAACTAACTTGAAGTGCATGATTGCAACATTACTTTCTCTCTTCATTTAGCAATGTTCTCATTGCTGCAGTTCAATTAATCTTTCTTAAGTCAATTTCTATCTTGACTTGTTCAAATATCATTCATGAAAGTCATTCATGATTTTCTGACATTCTTCGAATTCACTTTCATCAACGTTGTATCAATGTAGATTGATGTCATATTCTTTTCAATTGACATGATATTGTAGTCGTTTACTTCGTTCGTAGTGTCTGAAGTTCAGTATGTTCTTCATCTTTCATTCATCTTCATCATTGACCACTATAAAGTCAGACGATTTATTTCATTGTTCATTCAGAGAATTCTTTGAATCTAGTTGCAGCAGATTTGATGCAAACTTCGAATGTATCTTCATAGTCGATGATAATTTCAGTCGATAAACATGTTTGATCTCGATCAGAATCTTGAAGAGTTCTAGCATCTTATCGTTTAGCTTCTTTAATGATCATGAGATTGTTATGTTTCTAGAATTCAGAAACATCATGTCATTTATCTTGTAGATTCTTTTCTTTCGATGCTTGTCAATCTGTTTCTTCATTGTGACTCTGACTCTTGTTAAGACTTGCTTGATTAATGCTAGTGATTGTTTCATGTGTTTGAATATATTCTCTGCTTTGTCTGCTTCGATTTTAGCTTAAGTGATCTCATATTCAATTGAGTTCGAATCGAAGCTCATATGAGAGTGAAAGTTCATATTCAGAAAGAACATTGACTGTTCAATTGACGACGAAATAGCATTGTTATTGACGAATTCAACCATGAATAATCAGACGAATCAATCATTCTGCATATATGAGCAGTAGCTTCGTAAATATCGTTCTACATTCTGATTCACTCTTTCTGTCTGATCATTGATTTGAGAATGATAATTGATGAATAGTTTCACCTTGATGTTTAGTCTTAGACATAGAGACTTTCAGACAATTGATATGAATTGTGAATCACGATTGAACACTATTGATCTTGATAGTTTATGAATTCTGAAGACTCATATCAACAGTAGCTTGACTGTTTATTCTGCGAAGGTTTCTTCATCATCTGATCAACATGATATATAGTGTCGTTTCTTAGACAATTGATCTATGACTGTCAGAATCGCATTGCTTTCATCACTTTCTGATAGATTGATAATGAAGTCTAATGATATGTTCTGTCATCACTGCTTGAGTATGAGCAATGACTTCAGCAGTTCATTGATTTGATCTCTCGATGCTTTTGATCTACGACAAACGTAACAGTTTTGAATGTAGCGCTTAATCATTGTTCTCATCTTCAACCAGCAATATGATTGTCTCAGCAAGTTCAACGTTTGATTCATGTCAGAATAATCACTGATCAAAAGATCATGTGCTTTTCTTATCAATAGAATGATTATTGACTGAGAAACTCATAGTCTATCATCTTTTCAGAGTACTTCATCAAGTACTTTGCAATTGTTTAAATCAATATCTTGACAAGTCTTTCTGTTCTGTTTCATGACTATTTGAATATTGAAGCACAGTTGATTCATTCGATTTTCAACTATGATTTGATTCTGAATAGAAATCATCTCTTTGATCGAATTTTGATTAACTTTCAATTCAAGTTTCAAATCTGAGTCAGATTCTGAATCAGATCTGAGCAAGGTCTGAGTCAGATCTTGATCAGCTTTCTGATCATCTTCTATTGACTGAAGTTCAAATCTGTCTTTTGACAATAGCATCTGATGCTGATATAGCTTATGATCATCGTTTGCTTCAACTGACTTGACGTCTAACATTCTGATCAGCGCGTTGACTTTCAGATTCTGTTTTCTCGACTAATATATGATCTTGAAGTTATATTCAGATAACTTCTCAGCTCATTTAGCTTGTCGTCTGATCAGTTCTTTGATGATCATGAAGTACTTCAAATTCAGATGATCAATGAAGATCTTGATTGAAATATTCGTACATTTCAATTCAAGACGTCAGTGCTTCAAGCAGTGAATGATGATCAGCAGTTTCTTGTCATAAATCTTGTAGTTGCATTCTGCGAAAATCATGTTCTTGCTATAAAAGATCACTGAATGTAGAATGTCTTCATCGTCATACTGAGACAATACTTCGTCGTTGACATAGTTCAAGAAGTCAGTTTTCAGAATAACTTCTCTGATTGAGTTGAAATGCTTCAGAACAAGAGCTGTTGTCATCTGTTGCTTTAGTTCTTCAAAGATCATCTGACAGATCTCTGTTCATTCAAAGAAATGATCTTTTCAAATCAGCTTTATCATGAGTTGAATAATCTTTGAGAAGTTCTTTATGAATCGTTGATAGAAATTGCAGAAGTCAATGAAGATTTGCACATGAGTTAACGATCGAAGCACTTTTCAGCTTTGAATCACATCTACTTTTCAAGAATTCATTCGCAGATCATTGATGAATATCAGTAATTCAAGAAACGAGATTTTCTGAATCTTGAATTTGCACTTGTCAATGTTTATCTGCAAGTCAACTTCGCGAAGCTTGTTTAACACTTCTTTCACATGAATTCTATGTTCTTTCAAGATTTTACTATAAATAAGAATATCATTCAAGTATGTTTGACAGAACTTGTGCAGACAGTCAAACAATACATCATTGATATAGTGCTGAAAAAACGCGAGTTCATTGATCAATTCAAAGAGCATTACTTTATACTTGTAAACATCGAAGAAAGTAATAAAAGTAGTCAAATTCTCGCTTTCTGAACTCATGCACAGTTTATTGAACGTGATGATAATGTTGAGCTGAGTCAGATACTTACTGCCTTGAATTCAAGCTAGTACTTCGTCTATCAAGAATATTGAATAACGATTTCTTTTAATCAGAGCATTCAGTTTTCGATAATTCACGCAAAAGCAAAGACTATCATCTTTCTTTTTGACAAATAGTATTAACAAAGCGAAGAAAGCTTTGCTGAATGTAATAAACTTCTTTTTCAAGTTCTCTTCTAGATACTTCTTGATCTTCTGCAACTTGTGACTTGACATGAGATACAATCAACTTTTAGAAGACTGACTCTCATCTTCTAATTCAATCTTATGATCATATGATCAATGCAAGAGCAATTGCGTTGTCTTTTCTCTATCAAAAACATTCAGAAAGTCATGATAAACTATCAAAAGCTTCTTCTTCAGTTCATTTACTGACATGACAGAGATCATTTCATTCAGTTTCGCGAAACCTTTGACTGAGCTAAGCACTTTGTTGATTTCACTAATGATCAAGAAGAAGATCTTGATCTTTTTATTCTTGACTAGAGTTTGATACGCAGTAACTTTGATCATGATAATATTAACGAGTTTCTTTGCCTCAATTGACTGAAAGAAACAAAGTTGATCGAGATTGACTTGAATGCTTTGCTTTGCTATGAAAGCAGATTCAATGAATCTATTCACTGATTTCTGATTCATGAATCTCTTCAAGATGATCATTGATGTAATAATCAAGTTCAAGTTCTTTCGTTTCATTTTGCAGATCTCGTTTGATTCAGATTTGTGAAATGCTGATTGACTGCTTGCTTTTGAAACAACAGATTTTGATGTTCGAATCTTCAATGATGATATTAATCGATCATTTGCAGAATTTACCAAAATTTGATTTCTTTTTAACCAAAGATTTTCAATGATTATCTTGTGCTGATCTAAACAAGTTATCAATAAAGATATTATTTCATTCTTGTATTCTTGTATCATGATTGATGTATACAAAGCGTGTGTAATTGACTTTCAATCAGAAGTTTCATTATACAATCAAATTGACTTTGATTTTGACAGCGATATTGACTGAATATCAAAGCATTCACATAGCTCTGACATCAAAGATTCATCAATGAAAGTCATGTCAGTGACTTCAGTATCTATCAGAGCGAGAAATCTGAATATCTTTTCTAAACTACTTAAGATGACATCAACAGTAAACGACTTGAAATCAAATGAATCATCAGACATGCTGATGAAACAGAATATGAGTATATTGTTCTCAGTCACTACTTTGACGAAGACAGATCATTTTTTGAATTCGCTGCGATTTCGTGCATCTGAGCTGACTCAAGACAGTCACATGCTTTATGTTTTAACTTCTTGCATTTGAAGCAAAGTTCTTTTTTAAACAACTTCTCTCTAGCAGAATCAACGTTCAATATTCTGAGTTTCTTTCATGCAGAGATTGAAGCTGAGATCGCAGTAGTGATCATCGTCAAGATGCTAGCAATAAAGTGAGCAACTTGAGTCGTTGATGTCTTGAGAGCTGATCGAGCATTCAATTTCGTCAATCGAACGTCAACTTGCATGCAAATGTTGATCAATTTGTTCAAATTCATAGTTTGTTCGTTGATCATGACTTGCTGAAAATCTAAGCTAATCTTATGCTGAAGATCATCTAGTAGAATTTCGTTATTGTATTCTAGTTTTGCACTAAGTCTCTGAAATTTCATTCAAAATTCATGAAAGAAGATCTTGTTTTAATACAGCTTCAAGAACTGTCGTTGAGTCATGTGACGTTGATTGAAATCGTCGTACATTTTATTTGAGATTGACAGTATCTCTTCTGCTTCAAGAAACGAGTTCGTGATCATGTCTCTTATTCTGAGTGCTATGTGTTTAATCGTCGTTTTACTGACTCGACTTTTCACATATGCAATCTTCATTTCTTTGATAGAAAAATGATTCTTGTTCATCTTCAACTTGTTTTGCATTCAAAACAATCAATTATTCACATTCTGCGATGAATTTTCAAACAAAGATGAGTCAAGTAACTTAATTGACTTTGAAGATTGATTTTCAGAAATCAAAGTGCTTTGTTGACTTGATGCAGCTTCTAAATGATGTATAATCACGTTCTTGTTTCTATTCTCTTTCTGCAGACGCGTCTGTGTAATCTTCAATGTGATGTTTGTCTCGTTAACATCTTCTAACATCTGAATCATGTCATTGTGAGTCTTGATCTCGATGTCATGCTGTTAACATATGTACTTGATAAAAACAATGATATCGTCTGCTTCATGAGTGCTTATTCAAGCATTCAGTTCAATGCTGATGCTGATCTTGATCATTTTGTGATCAAAAAGCAACGCGTTCATGTTTTTTTCTTCTGTATTTGATGATGCATTCATGTCTTCTTCTTCTGATGCTATTCAATTCTGTGATAGAAGTGATTCTTTTTCAGCATTTCGAAGTTTATAGTGAGCAATGCTCACTGATTTTGATTCTAATTCTGTGCTTCTAGTCATTGTGTGAGTAGAAAATTGCTGGTTGAAATTCGGCTGAAATTTCTGGTTTCAGTTTTAAAACAACGCGTTCATGTTCTTCTGTTCTGATGACGAGCTCAGTAAAGAGTTAGTCTAGAACAACGCGTTTATATTCTTCTGTTCTAGAAATTTCTTGATTTTTAATGAGTCTTCTGAGCTCGATTTTCGAGTTTTGATTCTGATTCAAGTTTGAGTGATGTAGCTTGTTTTTATATCGTCTACATGTTGATAGCAAGATTGATGAGCTTTGAACTAATGTTATGAGTCTGCATAGATTGAATCATATGAGTGTATTCTAACTAGAAGTTCAAAGCTGAAGAAGAAAAAAGATGCAACACGTCGTGAGTTTTACTCACGAAGACACGCTAGATTGCTAGCGTGTCAACATCAGCTCTATACTAGTTTATGATAGTCTGACATGATCTATGTTAGACTAACTTGAAGTGCACGATCGTAACACTTATTTCTTAACACTTATTCAATATTTTCTGATTTTTCTTTTCTGATTTTTTAATCACTTTTTCTATCATATTTTCTTGAATCATTTTAGTAATCAACGTTTCAATAAATAATACTTTCAAAAATAATACTTTCAAAAATAATACTTTCAAAAATCAAGTTTACATAAATTAAATCAATCATTCTTGATAAACAATGACATGCAGCAAGCATGTTATCAATAATGCATACTGATAATGCAATATGACTTGTTTATTGTTGACAAGTTCATTTTTAGCGTGTGCATCAGCATGTAAGACGTCTAAGAACTTAATGCATTCAACTAATCATTATATTATTAAAGAAACTTCAATCTTTAAATTTACTACTATTACTAAAAAGATAATGCACATGAGTAATGCATTATTTACTGACATACTAATGCTTTTTTTTTATTCTTACTTGATTCAACACTCATTATGAGTTTATGCAAGATTCTATATATTGTAGCGAGCATTGTGCTAGCATAACGCTCTTTTCATATCTACTATCGCTTTTCTCTGCACTTTATACTGTAACTGTTCTCAATGCAAGAACTTTATGAGCTTGTTTCTTCTTTACTTTTTCTCTTTTTCATTTGATTCTTCAATGACATCACAGTCTGAAATTGATTCAGTATGCTTGTTGAGAATATCATTTGAATGATCGCTGTCATCGCACTTATGATTTCTAGAAGCTTTCTCAAGTTCATGATGTTCTCTTTGCATTGCATCATCTTTCATTCTATCTTTCATTTAGAACATGTTAATAAAACGTGCTTGATCAACATTTAATCTCTGTCACACTTGCATATTGTTGTATCAACATTGAGTACTTGTCTTTCATGTAGAAATTAATTGAAGTCAATTTTCTTGATGTGTAGCTGCGTTAGTAACGCGTTGTGAAACTTTGCATGATTCTTGTGCAGTTGCAGATGTTAATGTGTTATCTCTGATGTCAGATATTGAAAATGAGCTGCGTTGAATCTTTCTTTTCAGACTATTCTTCATGTTTGTCTGATCTGTTTCTGTATGAGCATCAGTCTTGTCATCACTTCAGTGCGCTGATGCTCAGTCAGCAATAGAGACAAATCATGTGCATTGTCAATCATCTTGTTCATTGCTTCATTTTTAAGTACTTCTGCATGTTTTGTCACTCAATGTAACTTCAGCGTAACTTCTTAAGATCAAATGCTCTCATGTGCAATCTGAACTCATTGCAGACGTGTTTGATCTTTTGTTGATATCATAACTTTCACTGTTTTCAGAAAAGTCTGACTATCACTGTATACTTTGTATATCTTTTCATGACACTCTTGATTCACTGTCGCTACGTCTGCAAGATGTTTCGTCTTCGCGACTAACTCTTTCAGCTCATCATGATGAGTGATGATTAAAGTCGATTCTCTCAGTCTTTTATTTAGCTCTCAGTTTATTTTCATCGCAATCATTGTAACATTATCTCTGCTGTCACTATTATTTGAGTAAACTCTTTGCTTTAATACAGATGTGTCAAGATTGTATTGTTTTATTGACATTTTCTTGTTTGCAACTATAACTATCTTTGATGATTCTGATCAGAAAGTCGCTGTGTAAAAATGACTTCAATTCATCTTCATCTATTCAAGTATTTCTTTCATTCACTTTTGCTTCAGCTGTAAAGATGTCTTGCGCAGCTTTGATTTTCAATCTTTTTTGAATATTAAGTTGTTGCAAATTCGATGCATTATTGTCTCAATAACTTCGTCTAATTTTCAAGAGTTCATGTTTATTATTGATCTTTGTATCAGTTTTTGTAAGTGAATATTTATTGACATCATGTTTATTTTCATCTGTAGAGTCTCTGTTGATGTTGCATGATAAACATTAATGATTTGTTGCAATGCTTTTTCTTGCACTGATTTCAGCTTGACGTTCAGACTCTTTCAATGATCTTTCACTCTCTATAATGTATATCATATGATGACTTCATAACTAAGTAGAGAGCGTGTCATCACGAAGTATATTTGCTTACTCATCATCATTGATGAGTCTCAAGTAAACTCAATAATTGTCTGCATGATCTTTTGTTTAATTACTAGTTTTGCTTTGACATGATGCATGTAAGTCACTCATCTCAGCTTGAAGTTCAGTTGAACTCTCAAGATTCTGATATCTGATTTTAAGTTGATCTGATGTTTTATCAGCTTTACATCAACTTTCATATTGAATCATTTAAAGATTTTTGTAAAGTGAATTAACTCATGCTTTGTCATCAAGAATTTGATGTCATGCGTTTTTAATCACTGTTTGCATCTATCATAAATCTTGTTAAGAACTCTGCAGTTGCGTTTTATAAACTCTTCATATATCAAGATATTAACATTATTCATGAAGTTTGTGAAGTTAGTTCTCAGCTTGATGTCATCACATGCTTTTAACAAGTTTGCATTGTAGAACAGATATAATATCAATGATAGCAAAGAGTCTTGTGATATATCAACGTTCATGCTGCGTTTCATCGTCGTGTAATCATCAATTGTGATCATGATGCGTTGATCTTTCAGAAAGTTCTTCACAAACTCAAGAAGCAGTTTAGAAACTTTTCTTTTCTTCATGTCATGTAAAAGTTTGCTGTGCATTACATTATCAAACACATTTTTTTCATTCAGACTCAGCAATGAGACTACTCTTCTTCTCATGTCACTTCACACAGTATGTATCTTTTTTATAATTATTTGCAAAGTCATATTTATTGATTTGTGCTTATGAGCTTTCATCTGAATGTTTGATATTAAGTTGCAAGCTTCTACAACATTTTGCAAATGTTTGAATATGATGAACTTCAGTATTTTGCTTAGTGTGTTGAATAACACAATTAATTTATATATTTTTGCATTGAAGTAATCTTTCTTGTCTGACTTTTACATCACTATTGTGACTGCGCTCTTGAACTGAGTTGACTGTATTCTCTTCTGTAAACATCTTTCAAAGAGAGAATGTATTTATTCTGACATGTCATTGACAAGTTTGCACATTATTCTATTTGTATATTTCATGTGTTTCAACGTGTTGTCAAATGTCACTTTGTAGATGACTTTCTTAATCTTACAATGCATCAATGAGATATCATCTTTAATTGAAAGTGAGTACTTGAAGTTTATTATGTTCAGCATGAAAATTTCTGAAGATGACAAAAAGTGAGTCTGAAACATCATCTTCGCTTTATTTTGTGCTGTTATGAGAATGTCAAAGCATTCTGACTTAATCAAAGAAAAAATTGTTGCTTGAGTCAATGTATTTGCAACTGCATTTCTTGCTCATTTCGCAGTTTTGAACAGTTTTCTCAAGAATTGTTCAACATTCTGCATGATCTTTCAATATTTACTGCATTTCTGTTTTCTGATGATTTTACTCTTCTTGTCATATGCTTGAATGTACTTTGCTCAGTCGTTAATGATTTAACAACTTCTTCTCATTCATTGCATGCTTTTGATGATTTTTGTACACTTCTTCATTCATTCTGCTTTGATCATTTCATATGATCTCGCTCAGAAAGTGAAAATCTTGATAATTTTCTTCAATGCATTCAACAGTTGCTTGATGTATTCATTTATACATTGATGTCTCATCTCATGATTTAACAATGATTTCAACATTTGTTCTTTCAGAATATTAATGAACTTCTCTTCATTCATTGTTTTTCAGTTGCAACGCGATTTTCGCGCTGACTTTTTGCAGACTCTGAAATCTATAATTGTCTGTATCAATAAATGATCTGAGAAGTTTTTCATTTCTTCATTGATTTCACATTGTATTAATCGATTCATAATGTTATCTGTTGTAAAGATCAAATTTATTGTTGTTTGAGATTCTTGATAATTTCTCGTAATTGTGTCTTAAGATAATGCTAGCAATGTATTGATGTTTATGATCATTTTAATTAACTCATTCAACAATAAATGTTGTTTTAAGTAGAATGATTCTCTTCATATGAAGTGATGCAGATTGAAGTCTTTTACAAGAATGCTTTCTTTTGACATATGTAACATCTTTTCAATGTCTAAAAGATTTTCTTTTTCATGAATGATTTTATGATCTTTGAATGACAAATTGTATACTTCATGAATATGTATAACTTTTTGAATCATTTGTGCATCATTTATTAATGTTTATAACGTAATTGTGTTTACATTTTTGAAGTATCATGTTGAATATTAAATGTTGCTGTCGATTCTCTTGTTTATGTAGAAACAAATTCTATCTTCATTATTCTTCAGCATAAAGTCAACAGTTGCTGAGCAGTATGCTTTGAAAATGTCATCAAATCATCAAAGTTCTTGAAGAATCAGAATGTCATAGTTTTTTATCTTTTTCTCATGTAGTAACATTATCATCATCTTGTTTCTGAACTTGTGAACGTTGTACTGTAGTATTCAAAGCTTCTTTTGCTGAAATATTAAAGTTCACATTTCAGACTGTTTAATGTTCTTTTGAATGTCTGCAAAGTGCTTACTTCACTTGTAAAATTCTCAACAAAAGATGACATTGACAACAACATGATTAATGTTAATTTCAATTCATTTGATTTTGATTTCTTGATTAAGTGATTCAGTATAGTGTTTTCTAATGTGACAACTGCGCTGAGCAAATAACTTTCTTTCATTGAATACTTTTGCTTTCTCTTCAAGTTGTTGTTCATCAGTGATTTCAGACTGATAAATGTTTCTATGAATGTTTTTAATGTTGCTGTCTTGAGTTTTTTCTGCTTTCATATGACATGATATAAAGATTTGTGCTTTGTGATTCTCTTTATTCTTTCTTTTTCAGCTTGTCATTTATGACATTAAAAGTCAAAGACTTTGTATGTGTCTCGACATGCTTCACATTTTCACATGTTTTAAGTCTGTTTGTAAAAACAATGCTTCAAGCAATGATTCAGCATGCAATAAATGCATTTTTACTTGTTTTTGCATTCATACATCTTGTGATCATATTCTTGACACTTTAGACATTGATGCACTCTGCAACTCAAGTCATAGAACTGTGTGATTTTTATGTTGATTTCATGATATACTCTCTCATTGATCAGCTTATTCATCATCTCAGCACTGATTACATGTATCATCAGCAAAATGTATCTTTTCTGCTCACTCTTCTTTGTGAGTCACTCAATCTTCTCAATCATCATTTCTGAATGTATGTCTTTGTTGATCTTGATGAGTGTTCTCATCTCTTTCTTCTCTATGTTCTTAAACATTTCTTCAATTTTAATCTCATGTATCACTACTTCAAAACTGATTTCATGCAAACATGCATTCAACAATATCTTTTTGATTCAAAAATTGTTTTTCTTCAATGTTCTTTTGCTATTCTTTGTCTTGACTTAAAATATGATTGACAACGAGATTTATCTGTACAAGATGCTGACTACGAATCTTCTGCAAGCTATGCTTGTCAGAAAAGCTGAACAATCTCATCAACATTGACAGAGCAGTAACAGCGCTTTACTTACATGTTAAGCTTACATACAGTTGAAAAGCGAAATAATAACAACGCAGTCGTTGACGTGTTAAAGCTTGCATATACACAGAAGAACAGCAACGTCTTTGCATACATGCTGCAACTCATATACAATATACATATACATATTGCGAAAACACGACTCAGCTTTTGCGCACATAAAGACAGACATGATGCAGTAAATCAATCGATTTTTCGCATTTTCAGATCGATTTACAAGCAACGTAATCACATACAGAGCAGTAACAGCGTTTTATTCACATGTTGAACTCATATACAACATATACACATATATTGCGAAGACATGATTCAGCTTTTGCGCATTTACACGTCTGCATGATGCAGTAAATCGATCGATTTTTTGCTTTATCAGATTGATTTACATGCATTGCAATCACATACATGATGAAGACATAACACAGTCTTTGCTCATATACACAGAACGACAGCAACGTCTCTGCGCATGCATTGCAACTCATATACATCATACACACATATACTGCGAAGGCACGACTCAGCTTTTGCACATCTGCAAACTTGCGTGATGCAGTAAATCGATCGATTTTTTGCTTTATCAGATCGATTTACATGCATCGTAATCACATACATTGCAAAGACATGACATAGTCTTTGCTCATATACACAGAATGACAGCAACGTCTTTGCGCACGCGTTGCAACTCATATACATCACACACATATACATTGCGAAGGCACGACTCAACTTTTGCACACATATACATTTGTATGATGCAGTAAATTGATCAGTTTCAATTTTCTGATTGATTTACATGCATCGCAATCACATACACTGCAAAGACATGACACAGTCTTTGCTCATATACACAGAACGACAGCAACGTCTTTGCGCACACGTTGCAACTCATATACATCACACACACATACATTGCAAAGACACAACTCAGCTTTTGCACATCTACACGCTTGCATGATGCAGTAAATTGATCGATTTTTCGCTTTATCAGATCGATGTACATGCATTGCAATCACATACACTGCGAACTATTGAGCATTGTCTTCATTTGAATGAACATATATTAGAAGAATTAACCTAGCACTCGTCTAAACCTAGCAGTCGTTCAGCTCTATAGAACTGATAATTCACATTTCATATTTTATTGCTATCAACGCAACATATCAGCAAAACAATGACAGTCACTCTCTCAACTCTCTCTATGTTCTTCATATTTTCTGAAGATATTGAACTTTCACAGAAAGAGCGCATAACGCTTGCTCAAGCTCGTTGAAATGAGATTACAGCAGTCAGCGAAAATTCTTTCAAAACAAAACTCACTCGTCAACATGATATATCAAAGAGTACTCTTACGAATTGAATCAATGGTTGAAAGACTGCTTCTGTACGCAATCAGCATTTTCAAAGACTTAGTCTTGAAGAAGAAGCAGCTATATGTGACTGAATTCTACGTCTTCAGACTTGAGACTGATCTTCTCATGTGAAGCAAGTACGTTCAATAGCTAAAGAACTACTAATAAAAAAGAACGACGATAAGTCAGTTGAAATCAATTGATCTCAGAAGTTTCTAAAACATCATTCGCAAATCAAAACAGCATATGTTTCTTCGCTTGACAAAGAGCGTGCTATGACTCAGAATCTCGATATTTTAGCTGACTGATTCAATCTTTTTCAGAGTTTAAAAGAAGAGCATGAAATAAAGATAGAAGATATCTACAACATGAATGAAAAGAAGTTCATGCAGAGAATTATTGCTAACTTTCTATCTGAAAACGAGCTGTCGTAATCTCAGCTCAACAAACAAAGATGTGAAATAGAGAGATCAATAATTTACTACGTCTAGACTCTGAACTCTTTACTTCAACATTAATGACAGCAAGCTCTAGACAAAAAAAGAAGAAGCAGCTGATAGTTAAGCTACAAGTCAAGCAGCTGAAGCGAAAGCAGAATCAAAATCAGAATCAGAAGCAGAGAAATAACGTGATATCTATAACTGATCAATCAGAACGAGACATATGTATCAGAAGAATCTTAAAGAGATTTTATTAACTACGTAGTTCATCTAAAATGAATCGTTTGAAGCAATAAAATATGAAATGTAAATTATTAGTTTTATAGAGCTGAACGACTGCTAGGTTTAGACGAGTGCTAGATTAATTCTTCTATATGTGTTTGAGCAAACTCGACAATCTTTGACAATCTTCAGAGCTAAAATTTGTCTTGAAAGTTGCTCTGAGATGTTAAGCACTCTCTTTATCTAAGCAACTGAGTTTATGAAGTGAGTGAGTGAAACAAAAGCGCGTTTCTGACTGAATTCTAAGAAATGAAGAAACAGAAAGAGATAATGGAAAAAACAGAAGGAAAAATGATCTATTTATTCTCTTTTCCCTGCTTAATCTTCTTGTTCTCTAGCGATTGACATTGATTGAGTCAAGTTGACTAGCAGTCATCTTCGCTTGTCAATAGTCTTCAGTCAAGCTGAATCTTCTATTGAGCATCATCTTCGTTTAAACGAATATATATTATATGTGTTTGAGCAAACTCGATGACTTCTGATGATCTTCAGAACTAAAATTTGTCTTGAAAGTCGCTCTGAGATGTCAAGCACTCTCAAACCTCAGAAACGTTGATACGAAGTATTAAGATCAACGAGAACTGACTTTAGTTGACTAATCGAAAGTGACTATTGTTACGATTCTAGTTACGCATCTATGTTGATAGCTATGTTGATGACTATGTTGATGACTATCGTCGATCGCTTGTCGCTAGACTCTAGAATTGTTTTGAGATCAACTCTATTCAGAGTTAGCTTATGTTCTTCTGAGTCATATAGATAGTTGACTCTTTTCTTCTAGATACTTTTCTTTCTTAGCATTTATATACTCGTTACATTACACTCATATGACTCGCTCTATGCTGATCTCTAACATTATATAAATGCTTCTTCGTTACAGGCGAAGAGAAATAATCTGCATCGACTTGCTTTGCTCGATTCACACGACTATTGACTTTGATTTAGCCGACTCGCGATCATGCAGACACTCATTCTTCTTTCTCGTGAGCTGACTCAGCGAGAATAAACAAAAGATTCGAACTTGTGCGCTGATCAGCAAGTATAAACAAACAATCGAAATCATTCAACTAGATCAAAGATCAGCGAATTAATCGTTCATTCAGATTCGCAAGAAATTCTTCGAATTTGTTGAACAATCAAACGAAATCAGTCTATGACTGCGTGAAGTCTCTATCTCAAAGAGCAATCAAAGAGATCAGTCAAGAACTGCGTGAAGTCTCTATCTTGATGAGCAAACCTCAACAGTGAGTCTGCTTCAATGACACTCATCGTCAATGCAATGACTCATCTACTCTCATCGCTCTACTTATCAGTGAATCGATTCGCCTACTCGTTCATGTGCAACTAGTGAGTCTGCTACAATGACATGATAATGTTTTCAACAACAAGCAAATCTTTGAGCTTGTTTCTATATCAAAATCTCAGTGAGTCTGCTTCAACGACACTCTCAATGCAATGATCTACTCACTCTCATCATTCTATCTATCAGTGAATCTGACTCGTCATTGAGTTCACATGCAACTAGTGAGTCTGCTTCAATGACATCTTTCGTCAATGCAATGACTCAGTTACTCACATCACTCTACCAATCAGTGAATCGATCTGTTGACTTGTTCGCGTGCAAATAGTGAGTCTGCTACAAAGATGTCTTTCGTCAACGTGATGATCTATCTACTCACATCGCTCTATCTATCAGTGAATCTGATCAAATGTTCACGTGCAACTAGTGAGTCTGCTTCAATGACACGATCAATGCAATGATCTACTCACTCTCATCGCTTTACTCATCAGTGAACCTGATCATACGTTCATGTGCAACTAGTGAGTCTGCTACAATGACATCATTCTATCTTGCATAGTGAGTCTGCTACAATAGGCATTTTGATTCTACACAAGGCTAAGAAAATACATTCATGCGAACATGAATTGTTGAAGAGAGAGAGTAATGTTACGATTCTAGCTACGCATCTATGTTGATAGCTATGTTGATGACTATGTTGATGACTATCGTTGATCGCTCATCGCTAGACTCTAGAATTGTTTCAAGATCAACTCTATTCAGAGTTAGCTTATGTTCTTCTGAATCATATAGATAGTCAACTCTTTTCTTCTAGATACTTTTCTTTCTTAGCATTTATATACTCATTACATTACACTCATATGACTCGCTCTATGCTGATCTCTAACAACTATCTTTGATGTCTCTTAGAGACATTTAGTATGTAGCTAGAATGAACTTCAATGTATAAGTGATAGTTGTTGAACTTTCATCTTTCTAGCAGCTGAATTTCATTCTTCAAAAGCTCTGCTTAATGAGCTGAGATAGCAGCATCTTGACGAAAGAAGTGATCTGAATAGTGATTTTCTATGCTCAGTGTGACTAGCGTTCTACGCAGAATCTCAATGACGTGAGTTCGCATGTATGAATATTCTGAGTCAAACAGAGACGTCAGCAGAGATGCAGAAAGCTTTGAAAACAGGTTGACGAGTGAGTTTTTAACGCACGCTTCGTCGTCAATGACAGCGATGATCAATGTCATCTCACGTCTGAAAGAATTAATTTTGAAGCTCGATAGAATGACTTGCAAAGAGTCATTCTGAAAGATAATTAAACTTTTGATTAAATGTTACTGTTTGAAGTCAGATGTTTTATTCAATTGACTTCATGTAAACTCGTTCATATGCAGAAAGTTTGCAAACGTCAGGCAAAATGACGCATGTCATGTTGCTTCTTCAATGATAGATTGATCAAATTGACGCAGCAATAGTAGCAGTAGATTTCGTGTTATAGATCTTTGCTTGCGAGTCTGATCATCATCTTGAAGTCTTTGAATTTCGACTATGATTCGCTGTAATGTAGAGTGATGAAATGTCTCAATCTCGATATCAGAATATTCAACGTCAATGTGATGTGATCATAAATCAATGAGATAAATCTTAATGATTTTGACTTTGATCATCTTGTTCTCTAAATTCGCTGATCAGCTGATCAGATTTGAGATTGAAGTTGAATATTTGACTTTGATGATCAAGAAGCAGAACATAAAGTAGCTTCTTTTGACTGTATTGTAGATATTTCTGATGAACGTCGTTAGATCTCATCAAAGATATCTGACTGCTGAGCGATCAAGAGAAATCTCGCTGTATCAGAAGCTTGATGACTCACGCTGATTGACTGAAGTGTAGTTAGCTGAGAAAACTCGTCAGCAATAGTACTGAACTTCGCTCAGAAAAGCAAATCAGCTAGATGATTTTCATGAGTTGAAATTCACAGAGCATGTATGCAGATATCGTGCGCAGTCGTCAGCAAGACTATTTATCGCAGATACAGCATTGCTTCTTCGCGCATGAAGATCTTGTTAATGTCGATGACAACAGTTACGTTGTCATCATATATAATGAGATTGCATTTCGCGAAAATGAGAAGTCATGCTGTCAAAGCTTGAAGAATCGTCGTCATTTCTTTGACATTGATATGCTTGTCACTCAAGCGTGTGTTAAATCGATTAGAAAATGCTTGACTAGCAGCTGATGATAGATTGAGATGACGCAGATAGTAACTTCTCATGTCATGTAAATTTGAAGCGTTGATTCAGAGATATAGAAAATGTCTGAATTCTTGCTTGCGAAGCAGACGTACGTTGTTTCACTTTGAAAGAAACGTTTTTCATCATAGTAAATCTTGTTGCATTGAATAATTGATGCGCTGTTTGCGTGATTTGATGATGATTAAGTTGTTGAACAGTTGTCTGAGAAAAACTCTTTCAGAAATCATGATCTTTGCAGCAAATGACAGAAAGTCTAATAGCATCTGTAACTTCTTGTATGATAAAGAGTTTTTTGTAAGCGTGCTGTTGACGAGCTGAATTGTTTTCTTATGTTTGTCAGATGATAAATGAGTCATCATATTGATTGAATCAAGCTCAATGTTCAAAAAGATGCATGTGATGTTGATAAAATTCTTTTTAAGATTAACGCTAAATTCTAACTAAGCACACAGATCATCGAAATCGTTCTCGTATTTACGAGCTTCGATTATGTTCACTTGTATGACTAGAAAGTCATTCAGATAGTGTATTATCAAGTCTCATTGCAGAGTGACTATGAGCATTCAGCAAAGATCTTTAGCGAAAAGATTGAACAGATATGATGACGTGCGTAGATTGAAGAAAAGAAAGCGATTTATTCAATACTTATTTTCTCAGAAGAAATCAAGCAGTCAGTAATCTGATGTTGCTATTGACACATGACAAAAGACGTTAATCAGATCTCTTTTAATGAGAACTGCATTTCAATTGACATCACATAAAGCGATGATCGCTTAATCAAAGATGAAATATTCAATTGATCTTCAGTTCTTGAGAATGAAGCAGTTGACTGACTTTTCTTTCAAATACGATAAATGATGTATTTGACGTCAGCGATCGTTTTTCTTCAATACTAGCTTCAATGATGAGAATATAAAGCGATAAGAAACATGTTGAATCTTGATTAGTTGATCACAGCGAACTTGCTGCGTCAAATCGACCTGAAGAGTATCTGAAGCTTCATTTGTCGAGGGAAGATTCTTGCTCAAAATCAGTTGATTCAAGTCTCAATATTCAATTTTAGCTTCATGTTCAATGATAAACAGCAATGTTTGAACATATCTACAATCAGAATGTTTGACTAGCTGTGTTTGTTATGCGCTCGCATCTAAAGAATCTCTGCGCGCTAGAGAAATCTCGTCGATCTTCATGAGCTGATATGAAAAGAATTTCGATATTAATATCAGCAAGATCGAAATTCGATGTCACTTTCTTTCAATGATCAATTGACTGTTTGAATTCGATGTTTTGCAATTGATAGCAGCGTGAATCTCATCATATTTGCTGCAGATATGTTGATATGTGCAACTAAAATAGATGCAGCTGTTGTCGTTGAACTTGTTGCATACTGAAAGTTTTGTGCTTGACTGTTTTCTGACTCTCTGACTCTGATATTTCGTCTGAAAAACGATAGCAGATGTTTTCTTTATCAATGCTCAATCAACAAGTTCATCTTTAGCATTGTATCACTCGTTCAAGTCATTGACTTCTTTTATCATGTGAATCTCATGAAAGTGAAAGTGAAAGATTTGCAAAGACTCAAAGATGTAATGCAGATAAAGCTTCTGCAGATAGTTAATGTATCAAGCTAAGCTTACTTGCAAAGAATGTCTCAATTGATCATTGATTGTCTCAATGAGACATTGATTATATACTTCTAGACAGCGTAGAAAGAAAATCATGCTCTTAAGATTCTGCTGAGTAACGTCATCATCATGAGCTCAAAGCTCGTCGATTCATGACAATTGCAGACCTTGCTTGTTGATTGAATTTGATATATGATTGTTGATCAGCTTGAAGATATTGAGAGCTTGAAATTCGTTTTTGAAAATGAGAGTCAGTTGAGTGATATCAATAAAGAGATAGCGAGATATCATTGTTTGAATGCAAGAGTCACTTGAGAGAATAGTATCTGACGTTTGACTGATAAAGTCTTTTATCACTGAGTTGTTTCTCGACTGATTCAGCGCTGTACTTTGAGCTTTCAGTCGTCGAAGCTTCTGTTTCAGCTCGCGTTTCATATTCGCTTGATGAACGTCTTTAATTCTTTGTCACATGATGAAAGTAGTTGATGTTTCGACGATTTGTTTTGAATCAACCTCTCTCAAGAAGACATTCAAAGGGAAAGAACTTGAAGAGATGAATGAACTCGACAAAGATAACAACAATGATGCAGACGAGTGAGAGCGAAACACATGAGAAAAGAAGAAGTGATAACAATGACTTCGTCTTCTGCTGACAGCGACAGCGACGTCGACGTTGACGCAACTCTGACGGCAAGTAGAAGTGATCATCGACAGTGATGACAGTAGTGAATAGCAAATGAGATAGCAGTGACAGCAGTGAGTAGTGATAGCAGCAGTGAGTAGCAGTGACAGCAGTGAGTAGCGATGTGAATGACAAAGTGAGTAGCAAAGTGAGTAGCAAAGTGGGTAGCAAAGTGGGTAGCAAAGTGAGTAGCAGATGCAAAAGTGCGTTTCTGACTGAATTCTAAGAAATGAAGAAACAGAAAGAGATGATGAGAAAAACAGAAGAGAAAACGATTTATTTATTCTCTTTTCCCTGCTTAATCTTCTTATTCTCTAGCGATCGACATTAATCGAGTCAAGTCAACTAGCAGTCATCTTCGCTTGTTGATAGTCTTCAGTCAAACTGAATCTTGACATGACATAGTCTTTGCTCATATATACAGAACAACAGCAACGTCTTTGCGCATGTGCTGCAACTCATATACGTCACACACACATACACTGCGAAGATACAACTCAGCTTTTGCGCACATACACATCTGTGCAACTCAGTAAATCGATTGATTTCGATTTTCTGATCAATTTACATGCGTTGCAAATACATAAATCAAAGTTTATCTAGCTCGTTCAGCTGAGTGATCATACAGCGAACTTGAAAGTTCACGTCGAAGTGATCAGCTTTTCTCTACATAAATCAAAGTTCATCTAGCTCGCTTAGCTTGATAATCATATAGACAAGTTGAAAGCTCACGTTGAAGTGATCAGCTTTTACAATCTTGAGTTGTCTATGTGATCACTGAATCATATAAACAGTTCACGCGCTCGTATGCGCAATTTATCAATGTGACTGTTCAATGAAAAGATATACAGCAGCGATTATGACTAGATTACATGTAATTTAGCAAATATACAGCGTCTAGATAGTGTCATAGTCATAGACTGCATGCACTTAATGAAGAAGAAAAAAAGACTATGTTTGATCTTGATGTGCATGTAAATTTCTTTGCGTTTTTCGCAACAAATATCAATACTTTGACATGAATATTCTGAACATTTGATTTGATGCAGATAAATGATGAATGTGAAATTGTTATTCTCATCTCTCATTCATGATTCTTGTAGTATAACAATATCTGTCTTGTCTTTCGCAAATTTCATGCATGCATGCATAATTTGCATTGATCTTGCGCAATTGTATTGTAGAATTTGAATATTCAACGTGTTTGCAAAGCTTTCATCATTTGCGTTGTTTTGTGACATTTCAAATGCAATACTCATTACAATTTCGTGACTAGATGATCTTTTTGTGAGCTAATAGACTGAGCTGTCTGATATGTTTTGCACATTACGCTATTTGCGAAGTGCGCATTTTGACAGTTGCAGCATTTAGAAATCATGTGATTGCATAATTGCTTGTCTTCGCACGTAGATAATTGACATTTATGATTTCAGATCTGATGATTTCGCTCGCAGTACAAGCATCTTAATGATCTGTTACATTTGTTCTGTAAGTGCTCAAATGTTTGACATTTTTGACATTAATCATTTGATCGATAGTCTTGATATTCAACTGTTCAATATGTCAATCTTGCAGTTAAGAGTCATTTTTTCAGATGTTTTTGCACTTCTGCTTCGATTTTAAATGCTAAGATCATCAATGCATGTCTGTTTCGTGATCGATTTTCGCTCTTTGATAATCATATAGAGTTGATTATTAGTTTCAATTTGAGATTGTACGACTTTAACTCGATTTTTAGATTTTTCATTTCAGTTTTCGTGTTGAAGATTTCAATTTTCAGACTGTGTATGACTATTTTGTATCATTTCTCATCTTTCTTAATGCTTTTAACATCAAAAACATGCTCTCATATTGCTCTTTGCGCTAGTAAGACGTCTGCGATGTATTTTTTCAAAACTTAAAAAGATGAGAAAAAGAACTTTTCTCACAGTATCTTGATTTTTTTCTTGAACATCATTATCATATGATCAATGTTGCTTTGCTTCAATGACAAAAACTGAGAAAGTTTTTTAAATAACTGACTTTTGATTCTAACTCATTTTGCAAAGCATAATATTGATTTAAATGCTTTGCTCAGCTCATGCATTTATGATCTGAAGTGTGTGCATTTCATTTGTTAAATGATCTTGTTTTTATGATCATTGTGCTTCAGATATTCATTTCACACTTCTAATATATCTTATGTTTTTCATATGATTTGCAGTCATTTTGATTTCATTACTACTTCAAAGCAGCTTTGATTTCAAAAGTCTCTTGCTTAATTTAATGATTTTGTCAAAAGAATAAATTTCTCAATGATCTTCTGTAGCACTCTGATAATCTTACACACTTTGTCATTCATTATAGTCTTATCATGTAAAGAGTGTTTCAAAGATAAATGTAGATTTTCATTAAGCATTGTCAAGAAAAGATCAAAAAACTTAAAACATTCTAGTCAACTTAAACTATCTAAAGACAAAGCACATCATCGACATGATGCTCATGCTTCATTTCGATCATCAAAAGCAAATGAGAAGTGTTGTTGATGTGATGTTGATGAGTGAACAAGAAATGATTATTGCTATCTTGCAGAAAAATTCAGTCAAGACGAAAGATATACAGAAGAAATTACATAAGCTGCGAGTACTTTATGAGCTTAACGAACGTAGAAACAACAAGCTGATGCTCTGAAGAAAGATGAAAAGTTTGACAGAAAGAATAAAAAAGCTGATGCATCAACACGTCACTGCATCGACTGTCAATCAGTGCATGAAAAATCAGCTGAAGAGACTGAAAAAGATAATGAGCAAACTTGAAAAAAAGTTCATGAAGAAGAGAAAACATGTTGACAGCTGAGCGAAGAGAGCAAGCATGAAGTTAACGACATTATTTGAGAGTCATCTTGTGTTCAACATCAACATATCATCATTAATGTAAAATCATTGTGAGAAATTTGAAGTAAAGATCTTTATCAAAGAGAAAGAAGAAGTAAAAAGAATCATGATAACAACAACGAAAAACATAGTGAGATGAGCAAGAGAAATTGACGTTGACGAGACATTGTCAACGCGCAAGAACATAAAGACAATGAAAAGATAATTAAGACTGTTGATATTTCAAGTCAAGATGAAGAGCAGCAAAAGAACACTGAAGAAAAATGATTTTTGAATCAAAGAGATATTGTTGAATGCATATTTGCATGAAGTCAGTTTTGAAGTAGTAATACATGAAATTAAAGTTGAAGAAATGTCTAAGAACATAGAGAAGAAAGAAGTGAGAATGCTCATCAAGATCAACAAAGACATATATTCAGAAATGATAATCAAGAAGATTAAGTGACTCATAAAGAAAAGTGAGCAAAAGAGATACATCTTGCTGATGATACATGTAATCAGCGCTGAGATGATGAACAAGCTGATTAATGAGAAAGTATATTATAAGATTGACATAAAGATCACACAGTTCTATGATTCAAGCTGCAGAGTGCATCAGTGTTTAAAGTATCAAGAATACAATCACAAGATGTATGAGTGCAAAAACAAGCAGAAATGCATTTACTATATGTTGAATCATCGTTTAAAGCACTGTTTTTACAAACAAACTTAAAACATGTGAAAATGTGAAGCATGTTGAAGCACATACAAAGTCTTTGACTCTCAATGTCATAAACGACAAGCTGAAAAAGAAAGAATAAAGAGAGTCACAAAGCACAGATTTCTATATCATGTTGTACGAAAGCAGAAAGAACTCAAGACAATGATGTCAAAGACATTCACAGAATTATTTATCAGTCTGAAATTGCTGATGAACAACAACTTGAAGAGAAAGCAAAGACGTTTAATAAATGAAAGTCATTTGCTCAGTGCAATCATCACATCAGAAAACACTATACTGAATCACTTAATCAAGAAGTCAAGATCAAATGAATCAAAGTCAACGTCAATCATGTCATTATTAATGTCATCTTTTGTTAAGAATTTTACAAATGAAGCAAGTGCTTTGCAGACATTCAAAAGAATATTAAACAGTCTGAAATGTGAATTTTAATGTTTCAGCAAAAGAAGCTTTGAATACTATAGTACAATGTTTACAAGTTCAGAAACAAGATGATGATAATATTATTACATGAGAAAAAAATTAAGAATTATGACATTCTGATTCTTTAAGAATTCTGATGATTTGATGACATTTTCAAAGCATACTGCTCAGCAATTGTTGGCTTCATACTGAAGAATAATGAAGATAGAATCTGTTTCTACATAAACAAGAAAATTGACAGCAACATCTGATACTCAATATGACACTTCAAAAATGTAAACACAATTACGTTATAAACATTAACAGATGATGCACAGATGACTTAGAAAGCTATACACATTCATGAAGCATACAATTTGTTACTCAGAGATCATGAAATCATTCATGAAAAAGAAAATCTTTCAGACATCAAAAAGATGCTACACATGTCAAAAGAAAGCATTCTTGTAAAAGACTTCAATTTGCATCAAAACTATTGATGTGATTGATCAATGAGAAGATATAAAGCAGCAACTTTGATCAAGATACATGTAATTTAACATATGCACAGCGTTTAAACAGTATCATAGTCATAGACTGCATGCACTTAATAAAGAAATTAAAAAAAATCAATTTACATCACTTCACATGAGAAGAATTATTTTACTTAAAACAACATTTATTGTCAAACGAGCTAATTAAAATGATCATAAACATTAATGCATTGCTAGCATTATCTTAAGATACAATTATGAGAAATTATCAAGAATCTCAAATGACAATAAATTTGATTTTCACGACAGATGACATTATGAATCAACAAAGAAATGAAAAACTTCTCAAATCATCTGTTAATATAAACAATTATAAATTTCAGAGTCTGTGAAGAATCAGCGCGAAAATCGCGTTGCAATTGAAAGACAATGAATGAAGAGAAGTTCATTAATATTCTGAAAGAACAAATGTTGAAATCATTGTTGAATCATGAGATGAAATGTTAATGCATAAATGAGTACATCAAGCAACTGCTGAATGCATTGAAGAAAATCATTGAGATTTTCACTCTTTAAGTGAAATCATACGAAATAATCAAAGCAGAATGAACAAAAAAGTGTACAAAGATCATCAAGAGCATGTGATGAATGAGAAAAAGTTGTTGAATTGTTAATGACTGAGCAGAGTACATTCAAGCATGTGACAAGAAGAGCAAGATCATCAGAAAACAGAAACACAATGAATATTGAAAGATCATGCAGAATGTTGAATAATTCTTAAAAGAACTGTTCAAAACTGCGAAATGAGCAAGAAATGCAATTACAGATACATTGACTCAAGTGACAATTTTCTTTCTGATCAAGTCAGAGTACTCTGACATCATCATAACAATGCAAAATAAAGTGAAAATGATGTTTCAGACTCACTTTTTATCATCTTCAGAAATTTTTATGCTGAATATAATAAATTTCGAATACTCATTCTTGATTAAAGATGATGTTTCACTGATGTATCATGAGATTAAAAGAGTCATCTACAAAGTGACATTTGACAAGATGTTGAAACATACGAGATATATAAATAAAATAATGCACAGACTCATCAATGACACGTCAGAATAAATATGCTTTTTCTTTGAAAGATGTTTATAAGAAAGAATACAGTCAACTCAGTTCAAGAGCGCAATCACAATAATGATGTAAAAGTCAAACAAGAAAGACTATTTCAATGCAAAGACATATAAATCAATTGCATTATTTAACATATTAAGCAAAATACTGAAGTTCATTGTATTCAAACATTTGCAAAATGTCGTAGAAGTTTGCAACTTAATATTAAACATTCAAATGAAAATTTGCAAGCACAGATTAATAAATACAACTTTGCAATTAATTATAAAAAAGATACATATTGTGTGAAGTGACACAAGAAAAAGAGTAGTCTCACTGCTGAATCTGAATAAGAAGAATGCGTTTAACAATGTGATGCACAGCAGACTTTTACATAACATGAAGAAGAGAAAAGTTTCTAGACTGCTTCTCAAATTTGTGAAGAACTTTCTGAAAGATCAATGCATCATGATCACAATTGATGATTATATGATGATGAAATGCAGCATGAATGTTAACATATCACAAGATTCTTTGCTATCATCAATATTATATTTGTTTTACAATGCAAACTTGTTAGAAGCATGTGACAACATTAAGCTAAGAATTAACTTCACAGACTTTCTGAATGATATCAATATTTTAACATATGAAAAATTTATAAAATGCAACTGCAAAGTTCTTAGCAAGATTTATGATAGATGCAAACAGTGATCAAAAACGCATGATATCAAATTCTTAATAACAAAGCATAAGTTGATTTACTTTACAAGAACTTTTAAATGATTTAATATAAAAGTTAATGTAAAGCTGACAAAATATCAGATTGACTTGAAATCAAATATCAAAGTCTTGAAAGTTCAATTGAACTTCAAGCTAAAATGAGTGACTTACATGCATCATGTTAAAGCAAAACTAGTGATTAAACAAAAGATCATGCAGATAATCATCAAGTTTACTTAAGACTCATCAATGACAACAAGTAAGTAAATATACTTCGCGATGACGCGCTCTTTGCTTAGTCACAAAGTCATCATATGATATACATTACAGAAAGTGAAAGATCATCAAAAGAATTTGAACATTAAGCTGAAATTAATGCAAGAAAGAGCATTGTGACAGATCACAGACATTTATCATGTAATATCAACAGAGATTCTACAGATAAAAATAAACATGATGTTAATAAATATTCACTTATGAAAGTTGATACAAAGATCAATAACAAACATAAACTTTCGAAAATTGAGCGAAGTTATTGAGATGATAGTGCGTTGAATTTACAACAACTTAATATTCAAAAGAAATTGAAAATCAAAGTTGTGCAAGACATCTCTACAGCTGAAGTGAAAGTGAATGAAAGAAACACTTAAGTAAATAAAGATGAATTGAAATCATTTTTACACAGCGACTCTCTGATCAGAGTCATTGAAGATAGTTATAGTTGCAAATAAGAAAATGTCAATAAGATAATACAATTTTGACACATTCACATTGAAGCAAAGAGTTTACTTAAATGATAATGACAGCAAAGACAATGTTACAGCAATTGCAATGAAAATGAACTGAGAGCTAAATAAGAGACTGAAGAGATCGACTTTAGTCATCACTCATCATGATAAGCTGAAAGAATGAGTCACAAGAACAAAACATCTTGCAGACGTAGTGACAGCGAATCAAGAGTGTCATGAAAAGATATACAAAGTATATAATGATAATCAGACTTTTTTGAAAACAGTGAAAGCTATGATATTAACAAAAGATCAAACACATCTGCAATGAGTTCGAATTGTACATGAAAGCATTCAATCTTAAGAAGTCATGCTGAAGTTACATTGAGTGACGAGACATGCAGAAGTACTTGAAAATGAAGCGATGAATAAAATGATTGATGATGCACATGATTTATCTTTATTGCTGACTGAGCATTAATGCATTGAAGTGATAACAAGACTGATGCTCATACAGAAACAAATCAGATAAACATGAAGAATAGTCTGAAAAGAGAGATTCAACGCAGCTCATTTTCAATATTTGACATCAGAGATGACACATCAATATCTGCAACTGCACAAGAATCATGCAAAGTCTCACAGCATATTATTGACGCAGCTATGCATAAGAAAAATTGACTTCAATTAATTTTTACATGAAAGATGAGTACTTAATGTTACTATGACAATGTGCAAGTGAGACAAAGATTGAATGTCGATCAAGCATGTTTTATTAACATGTTCTAAATGAAAGATAGAACGAAAGACAATGCAATGCAAAGAAAACATCACGAACTTGAGAAAACTTCTAGAAATCATGAGCGTGATGATAACAATCATTCAAATGATACTTTCAACAAGCATACTAAATCAATTTCAGACTGTGACATCATCAAAGAATCAAATGAAAGAGAGAAAAAGTAGAAAAGAAACAAGCTCATAAAGTTCTTGCATTGAGAACAGTTACAGTATAAAGCACAGAAAAAAGTGATAGTAAATATGAAAAGAGCGCTACGCTAGTGCAGCGCTCGCTACAATATATAAAATCTTGCATAAACTCATAATAAGTGTTGAATCAAGTAAGAATAAAAAAAAAAGATAAATGTATTTGCAGATAAGCACTCAATGCTTCTGTATTCATTTTTTTTCAAAGTTATTAAGTCAAGAACTGCACTGAGATTGTTTGTAAACATAATTCTGTGATGATTAAAAGATGATTCAATCTTTGATGCAAATTAATTTATATTTCACACTTGTGTATCATGAACTGTGATACTGCGAAGACACAGTAAAAGCATTGACGACAGCAATCTATTGAAGCATATGATATATCAAATCAATCGACAAGTTATAGAGCACAATTGTACGATCAAAACAAGCTTTCATTCGACTCAATAACTTCACAGACGACTGCATCGCAAGTCAAAAATCGAAAATCGAAATTTTTCGCGCTCACGCAGGCCAAAATCGGCGACGAAACGAGAGTTCATCAACGCAGAAGAAAGAATCATCAATTCAGACAGTAATTTGATTGATAAATCGAAGAGCAAACTCACATGAAAAGAACAAGTCATCAATCAACTTCAGAACAGCACAGAAGACTGTATACTGACGCAAAAATCGAAATCGAACTCTTTTGCGCTCGAATATCGCATAGAAAACAACGTTGTTTCAGAGAAGTACAGCGTTTATTATCAAATCACTATCTGTTTACCTTTTCTTGATGTGCAAGACAATAAGTCGAGATCAGTCGTTACTATTCTGAGTAAGATAACGCAACTACTTCGATACACAAGATATAAAGCAATTGCGTCAAGCATTTTCTATCAAAAAGAGTAATCTAGACTCTTGCAGACTAAATTTATATCATTTTCGTCTGACATAAGTCAATAATAAAAGACGATTTATTGCAGATTTCAAGATAGAAATTGAAAGATCTCTACACTAAAGTTACTGTCTACGTGAAACGCTCTGAATAAAAGATTAAAGAAATATTTAAGTGATGTCAAGTGAATTTTCTAGAAGCTTGAAGTTTGAAACTCGAAAAAACCCTCTATGAAAAGAAATATAAAGAGTCGCTTTATGCGCTTTTTTTCGTCTCGTTTCGCGAATAGTAACGCGAAACTCAGCAGAAGCAATAGCTCAGCGTCAGAACTCAAAACGTCGATGATAGAAATCAAAAAGTCAACGTTAGAAATTGAAACAGATCTATGAAATGAACTTAGCATGAGTTCATCAACAAGCAAACAACTGCAGAACAACATTGTTGATTTGTTTTACAGTCAACAAAAATCGCTCACATCAGCAAATAGAAAAACGCAATACATGTTTAGTTCACTTGATGCATTGATGCTAAATTCACATGCAAATGCGCATAACAACAAGAATACAATCAATCTGCGAAATGCAAATTCGCAGCAAAAAGAGCAAACACGAGCGATTGTGAAATTCAAAGAAATGAAAAAGCGAAAAGTGATGAAAAGTTCGCAAAAAGAAGCTAGCATCGAAGTTAGTACTAGTAAGTGCTATGATGTCATCTCTAAAGAGATGCAGATAAAGAGACTGCGCGAAAGAATTGAATTCACAGTCAATCAGCTAAGACAAGCAATATCAGAACAGAAAGAGACTATAAGTCATAGCTTAATTTACATTCGAAGAGCATGCAACGAAAGCATAGAAAACTCAATTCAGAAGCAAATTGATCGACTTCAAAGTCAAACAAACAACAAACTGAAGATCATTCTACAATTGATTCAACAAAATGCTGAAAACATCAAAAAGAGAATCAACGCAAAGCAAGTGACAGAGAATTCGCAAATCTCGCAGAAGACGCAGGTTTCGCAAACGTTGCAAGTCATGCAAAATTCGCAAAAACCAACGCAGAAGCTCACATATGCGCAAAAAGCAGCTCAAGTCACAAGCGCAAATGCAAATGCAAACACAAATGCAAACGCAAACACAAATGCAAATGCAAACACAAATGCAAATGCAAATGCGAATGCAAATGCAGGCGAATGAAACCTGATTATCAAGAAATTCTCGCCAAAATCACAAGAAATATCGTATCGCGAAAGAAGACTCATTGTCAATCTCAAAAATGAGAACTGAACTTTAAAGACGATGAAAATGCGAGATTCGATAAATAATGCATTGAAAAAGGCGAAAATCGATCTAATAGTCGTCACGATAGTCAAAACGCAAAAGAGAAACAACATTGTTTTGACAGTCTTGAAAAAATACATCGCAGATGTCTTACTAGCGCAAAGAGTAATATGAGAGCATGTTTTTGATGTTAAAAGCATTAAGAAAGACGAGAAATGACACAAAATAGTCATACACAGTCTGAAAATCGAAATCTTCAACACGAAAACTGAAATGAAAAATCTAAAAACTGAGTTAAAGTTGTATAATCTTGAATTGAAACTAATAATCAACTCTATATGATTATTGAAGAGCAAAAATCGATCACGAAACAGACATGCATCGATGATCTTAGCATTTAGAATCGAAGCAGAAGTGCAAAGACATCTGAAAAAATGACTCTTAGCTGCGAGATCAACATATCAAACAGTCGAATATCGAGACTATTGATCAAATAATCAATGTCAAAAATGTCAAACATTCGAGCACTTACAGAACAAATGTAACAGATCATCAAGATGTTTATACTGCAAGCGAAATCATCAGACCTGAAATCATAAATGTCAATTACCTATGTGCAAAGATAAACAATCATGCAATCACATGATTTCTAGATGCTGCAACTGTCAAAATGCGCACTTTGCAAATAGCGCAATGTGCGAAACATATCAGACAGCTCAGTCTATTAGCTCACAAAAAGATCATCTAGTCACGAAATTGTAATGAGTATTGCATTCGAAATGTCACAAAACAACGCAAATGACGAAAGCTTTGCAAACACGTTAAATATTCGAATTCTACAACACAACTGCGCAAGGTCAACGCAAATTATGCATGCATGCATGAAATTTGCGAAAAACAAGACAGATATTGTTATACTACAAGAATCATGAATGAGAGACGAAAATATAACAATTTCGCATTCATCGTTTATCTGCATCAAACGAAATGTTCAGAATACTCATGTCAGAGTACTGATATTTGTTGCAAAAAACGCAAAGAAATTTACATGCACATCAAGATCAAACCTAGTCAATAGCGAAAATATGCAAGCGATATCAATAGCGAACAATAAAATTCAGGAAGAAATTTTATTGTTCAATATTTACAACGAAAAGTCACAAAACGCAGATGACGAGCAATTATACATGATTGAGCGAGAATTAGCAAAAGTTATGCTAAATTCTGAGCAAAAAGTTATTATCGTCGAAGACTTTAATGCACATCATAGCTGATGAAACGCAAAAATTTCAAACTTTATTAGAACGAAAGCGTTAATAAAGTGAGTAAATTTACATAAGTGCAACCTGATTAACACTTCTGATATAAACACATATCACAGCTATTCAGATCAGTCAAGCTCAATACTTGATTTAGCATTTGCATCAAAGAATATGCGCAATCACATCAAGAATTGACATATAGATGAGAATGCAAACACAGAATTCAATCATAAAGTAATTCTATTCACAATAGTTATGAAAAAAGTGAAGTTGGTCGAAAATTCGTTGAACGCGTCATACAATCTGCAAAAAGTCGACTGAAAAGACTTTGATGAGCATTTGCAAAAGACGAAAGACAAAATGATTATCAAGATGCAAAGAATCACAAGTTTAGAAGCAAAAGTCATTTATTTGACTGAATGCATCAAGAATACAGTGAAATTATTCGTATTTAAACAGCGAATATGCGCAAAATCAAAACTCTGGTGAAACAATGAGCTCATCAAAATGCGAAAGACGCTGTCGTCAAAAAAACGAACCTGAAAAAGATGCAGAAATGACGACGCATGAGCAGAGGTAGTGCAAATGCGAAATTCGTATCATGATGCAATAAAGCTGATCAAAAATCAATTCTGAACCAATTTTTTGAACAACGTCGAAGAAAAAGAAGTGTTTCAGACATACAAGTTCACTAAATCACGTTTAATCGAAAAGCTATTCTCGATACAAAACTTGCAAAAAGAATTGAAGATTGAATTCAATGAAAAGTGCGAGACATTTCTGAAAGCAATGTACTCATTATCTTTGAAAGTTCAAATCAATGAAGAACTACTATTGAACGAAAGTATACAGTGATCAAGAGTTATTGAAGAGAAAATCAAGCACGCTATTAACTTCTCAGCACTCAGAAAAGCACTCGAATCAGATGATATGTCATTCGCAATCATACAACGAGCGTACAAAACTATATTGAAAATCTTCAATTTAGTGTACTCAGATTTGATTGAAAACGACTATCATTCGAAAATATGACGCGAAGACACGAAAATTATTCTAAAAAAATCAGACAAGTTGAATTATTCAATTTTGAAGACATACAGAATTATTACGCTGCTAAACTGTTTAGGCAAAGTAGCAGAAAAAATAATAGCAGTGTGACTGTCTTACACAGCTGAAATTAACGATAAGCTGCTGAATTTTGATCAAATGAAAGGCAGAAAACAAAGATCAGCTATAGACGCAGTACTAAACCTAGTTTTTTATTTAATTTTTTTATTTCTTCATTAAGTGCATGCAGTCTATGACTATGACACTGTCTAGACGCTGTGCATATGTTAAATTACATGTATCTTGATCAAAGTCGCTGCTTTATATCTTTTCATTGATCAATCACATTGATAGTTTGCGCAAACAAGCACTTTCAATCAAACAACTTCTTTCTCTCGTGCTCTCATTTTCTCGTCTCTTCGTGTTCTTTTCACTCTACTCTTTCGTTCTCAATAGTCATTTTCTTGTCGTAATTCAAGTACTTTTCAAGTACTCTAGCATTGCGATTCTTTCAATCTTGATGATAAACAACGTCAATATAATGTTCATGTTTTTGAACTGTGCTTTTGCTTTAAGCTGTAACTGTTCTGCTCTATAATGTTTGCAGTTCAATAGTAAGTGCTTTAACGTTTGTCTCGCTTTGCATATTTCATAGCATTTGTTCGAATTATTCTCTGATAATCGATGCAAATAGCTCTTGAAATAGTCATGTTTCATTTTCAGCTGTATAAACGTTGAAAACGTCAGTCTGTTTATTTTTTGAAGCTTCTTTAATGATCTGTAACTCAGATTCACTCTCGCTATGTGCTTCTGATACTGATTTTCTTTTTTGATGCTGTCGTTTCATGCAATTAGTCATCGCTTTTTTATCTCTTTGTCTATTTGCTTTTTGATGAAGTTCATGATTGTTCTTTTCCTGATGTCGATTGTCGATCTTTTTCGTGTCACATCTTTGATCAATTGATTCACTGCTTCGTTTTCAATGATGTTTTTGCGACTTGATACTCACTGTATGCAAATATGACATTGATTTTGTTGCAGATTAATCAGGTTTTGTCGTATGTTATTGAATAACTTTGAGTTGACATTGCTCTTTGCTTTTAGTCTTTGCAGCGTCATTTGACTGTCTGTGTACACTCAAATTTCGCTGTCTTCAGATGCTTCTTCGCTGCATATCGCGATTGCATCGTCGATAGCTTGCAATTTCGCTTTCGTTATGATTATTTCATCGATCACACTTGTCGCTTTGCTGCATCTAACAGACTCGTGCGTGAATATCATCACGATTTCAATTTCTGTTTTGAGTTTTGCTACCTTTTTTCAAGTTTGCGATGCATCAATGTACATCATTATGTTTTTCGTCTTTTTGACTATTGTTTTCAGTTCTTTATAGTGTGTATTTATCGTTTCGCACGTTTCATCTCTTGCGAATTCGATTTGCATCTTTGTCAGATATTCAATTTTCTGATCTCATGATTTCTTGAAGTGAGACATTTTGATCTTCTGTATTGAACTAAGCGTTTTATGCACTTTGTTCAATATTCAATATATTTATGTGAGCTTCTCTTTGCAATTCTTGACTTTTTGAAACAACTTCGTCATCGACTCATTTCAATTCAGATAATTTGTCGCATTTAGATTCAGATTTAATTGAATGATGTATTGAGATGAGTACAATATGAGTGTTCGCTTTCTTGTTGAATGCTTTTTCGATAATTCAACTATTCTAATTGCATAGTTCTTGCATTTTTTATCTAGTCGTACTTTCACTGACGAAATTTCAGCCTCTATTTGCATGACTTTTATGAGCAATGTTTGAAATGCTCTCAATATCTTTCGTAATGCTGCGTTCTGCAGCTTGCGAAATTTGATTGCGTGACTTTTTTGATTGCTTCACCAGATTTCTACGTCGTAGTCGCTAATGATTGTGATGCATGCTAGATACAACTGTCTTTCTGACTTCGCGTTTAGTTCTCACTCACTATTCATTAGTCTAAAGAGTGAGTGTAGCGTTCTTGTGACTGCAACGATTTTCATTTGCATATGCATCTTGAAGTTGAGCTTTCGATTCAGTCAGACTTCTAGTCATCGTATGCAGATCTTCGATTTTACGACTGTGTCATTGAGTAGCATAATCGTTTGATTGAGTGTCACTTTGTGAATTTCAAAATGAATCAATTCGAATTTTGAGTCATCAAATTGCACTGCGTTTTTATTCGCTCATGTAAATGCGATTTTCGTCGTCTTTTTCAGCTTTTTCACATTCTTGTCAATGCTCTTTCCCTTGACGTACAGTGCGACGTCGTCAATGTAGCTGAATGACTGTAGGTTTTTGATTCTTGCGCGAATCTTCGAGAATAAGTGTCGAATGTAAATTAGAAACAGAATGAGCGAAATAGATGAATCTTGCAATATTTCTGTGGAAATTTCCTTTGACTTCTGATGTTCTTCATCAAATGCTAAGTCAATGATTCAATTTTGTAAGAAGCATTTTACTCAGTTGATCAGCTGTTTCAACGTCACATGGTCAAAGACATCTTTGACGTCTAGCAGTAAACATGTAAGCGTGTTTTCGCGACTTTTTGCCATTTGCGCGTCGTGTACTAGATTTAGTACTGCGTCTATAGCTGATCTTTGTTTTCTGCTTCTCATTTGATTGAAGTCTAGCAGCTTGTCATTTGTTTTCGCTGTGTATGACAGTTGCATCGCTATTAGCTTTTTCGCTATCTTGTCTAAGCAGTTTAGCAGTGTGATAATTCTGTATGTCTTTGAAATTGAATAATTTGATTTATTCGGTTTTTTCAGAATGATTTCTGTGCCTTCGCATCATATCTTTGAATGATAGTCTCTTTCAATCAGATTTGAATACATCAGATTGAAAATTTTCAATACGCTTTTGTATGCTCGCTGCATGATTGCGAATGACATATCATCTGATTCGAATGCTTTTCTGAGTGCTGAGAAGTTAATAGCATGCTTAATCTCTCTCTCAATAATTCTTGATCACTGTATACTTTCGTCGATAGTAAATTCTCATTGATTTGAACTTTCGAAGATGATGAATACATTGCTTTCAAGAATGTCTCGCACTTTTCATTGAATTCAGTTTTCAACTTCTTTTGTGCATTCTGTATTGAGAATAGCTTTTCAATTAGTCGTGATTTGATGAACTTGTATGTCTGAAACACTTTCTTTTCTTTGACTTTGTTTAGAAAGTTGGTTCAGAATTGATTTTTGATCAACTTTATTGCATCATGATACGAATTTCACATTCGCATTATCTTTGTTCATGCATCATCAGTTCTGCATCTTTTTCAAATTCGCTTTCTTGATGACAGTGCTTTTTGCATTTTGATGAGCTCATTATTTCATCAGAGTTTCGATTTTGCGCATATTCGCTGTTTAAATACAAATAACTTCACTGCACTCTTGATGCATTCAATCAAGTAACTGACTTTTGCCTTTAAACTGATAGTTCTTCGCATTTTGATAATCATTTCATTCTTCGCCTTTTGTAAGTGCATGTTGAATTTCTTTCAATCGACTTTTTGCAAGTTGTATGATGCGTTTAGCGAGTTTTCGATCAATTTCACCTTTTCTGTGACTATCGTAAACATAATTACTTCATGATTGAACTCTGTGTCTGCATCTTCATTCACATGTCAGTTTTTGATGTAGTTTTGCACACTTCTTAATGCAAAAGCTAAATCAATTACTGAGCTTGATCTTTTGAAATAACTGTGATAAGTGTTTATATTCAATGTATTAATCAGGTTGCAGTCATGTCTTCTTACTCAGTTTACTAATGCTTTCGTTCTAATGAGATTTGCGATCTTCACGTTTCATCAGTTATGATGTGCATTAAAGTCTTCTGCAATAATAACTTTTTGATCGTCGTTTAGTCTAATCTTTGCTAACTTTCGCTCAATTGTATATGATTGCTTCTTCTTTGCGTTTTGTGCTTTTTCGTTATATATGTTGAGCAACAAAATTTCATTCGAAATTTTATCGTTCACTATCATTATCGCTTGTATGTCTTTGCTGTTGACTATGTCTGATCTTGATGTGCAGATAAACTCTCTTGCGTTTTTTGCAACAAATATCAGTACTCTGACTCAAGTCTTCTGAATATTTGATTTGATGCATATAAACGACGAATGCAAGATTGTTATATTCTCATCTTTCATTCATGATTCTTGCAGAATAACAATATTCGCTCTGATTTTCGCAAACTTCATGCACGCATGCATGATTTGCGTTGACCTTGCGCAGTTGTGCTGTAGAATTTGAATATTCAATTCGTTTGCAAAGCTTTCGTCATTTGCAATATTTTGAGAGTTTTCTGATGTGATACTCATTACAATTTCTTGATCAGATGGTCTTTTTGAGCGCTAATAGACTGAGCTGCCTGATATGTTTCACACATTACGCTATTTGCATTTTGACAATTACAGCACTTTGATATCGTGTGATTGCATGATTGCTGTTCTCTGCATGTGAGCAGTGAGCATTTATGCTCTCATGTCAGGTGATTTCGTTCACAAAACAAGCATCTTGATGATTTATTGCACTTGTTCTGCAAATGTTTGAATGTTTAACATCTCTGACACTGATCACTTGATCGATAATCTCGATATTCGACCGTTTGATTGATATGTTGATCTCGCTGCTAGAACTCATTTTTTCAGATGTTTTTGTGCTTCGACTTTGATTTTGAACGTCAGTATCGTTGAAGCATGATTCTTTCTTGCTTTATTTTCATCTTTTGATAATCATATTGAATTGATTATCAGCTTCAATTCAGAATTGTACTTCTTTAGCTCGATTCTCAAATATTTCATTTCGATCTTCATGTTGAAGATATTGATTTTCAGACTGTGTATCACTATCTTGTATCATTTTTCATTCTTCTTGATACTTTTGACTTTGAATATATGCTTTCATATATCTCTTTGCTCTAGTAGAGCTTTCGCGATGTATTTCTCTGAAATCATCAAAGCAATATTGTTATTTCTTTGTGTTTTAGTCACTGTAGCAACTATTATGTCAGACTTTGCCTTCTTCAGTGCGTTGTTCACTGCATTGCGCATTTTCATCGCTTGTAAGATTCAGTTCTCATTTTTTGAAGTGACTATCAATTTTCTTTCGCGATATGATATTTCTTGTAACTTTGGCGAGGGTTTTTTGACGACTAGGTTTCATTCGCTCGCTTTTGCATTTGCATTTGCCTTAATGTTTGCATCTGCTGATTGAACTGTCTTTTGTGCATATGTTAACTTCAATGCAGATCTTTGCTTCATTTGCTTGTCTTGCGTCGTTTGTGAACTCTGCTTCGTCTGCGAGGTTTGCGTCTTTCTCATCATTTGCTTTGAGTTGATTTCTTTTTCAATGTTTCGTGCATTTTGCTGCACTATTTGCAGAATAGTCTCTAGCTTTTTGTTCGTTTGACTCTGCAACGCATTCATCTGCTGTTGAATCGAATTCTCTATGCTTTCATTGCATGCTTTTCTTATGTAGCTTAAGCTATGCTCAATGATTTCTTTCTGCTCTGACATCGCTGTTTCTAGCTGATTGATTGCGAATTCAGCTTTTTCTTGCAATCTTTTGACTAAAGTCTTCTTGTAGCTGACATCTTGATTTTCACCATTGTTATCTTTATCGCTGACTTCTTTGTGTGAGCTTTTCATCGCTTTTCGCTTTTTTATTTCTTTTCATTTCACAATCACTTGCGTTGATTGCATATTCTCATTTGCATTTCGTCAGTTTATTGATGCGTCGATTGTCAATGCATTCGATGAACTGAACACGATCTGTGTTCTTCTTTTCAATGATGTAGATGATTTTTGTTGACTGCAAAACAACTCATTCATATTCTTTTGTAGCTGCTGTTCTGTTGACAGAGTTCAGCTACTTTCAATCGACTTTACGCATTTTATCGTCGACGTTTTGAGTTCTTTCTCTGAGCTGTCGCTCATGCTGATGTTCGAGTTGACCTCTGCTCTCTGCGAAGATGCGATTGACGAGAGTGAGATGTGCATAAGCACATTTGACCTCAATGCTTCTTGCGAGAGTTCAACTCTTGCAGGTGCAAGACGTTCTTTCATTCTTTCTTTTCACTTATATATTTCTTTAACCTCTTATTCAGAGCGTTTCACGTAGACAGTAACTCTAGTATAGAGATTTCTCGATATATATCTCAAGAGTTCGTCTTAATCTTCTTTCGCAATGTAATGCTCTGACATAGTAAAGATCTTCTCATCAAATGATTATTCTACTCAATAACATGATCATAAAATCAAAGACATGCGTACGATGACTAGAAGTCTGACTAAATCGAAAGCTCAACTTCAAAGTTTATGTGCAAACGAAAATCGCGACAGTCACAAGAATGCTACACTCGTTATTTAGATTAATGAATAGCGAGTGAGAACTAAATGTCAAATCAGGAAAGCAGTTATATCTGGCATGCGTCACGTCTATTAGCGATTATGGCGTCGAAATATGGTGGAATAATCAAAAAAGCTACTTAGTCAAATTTCGCAAACTGCAAAACGCTGCATTACGAAAAATTCTGAGTGTGTTTCGAACATCATCGATAGAGGCTATGCAAATAGAAGTCGAAATCTCGTCGATGAAGATGCGATTAGATCAAAAGTGCAAGAACTATGCAATTCGAATAGTTGAGTTATCGAAAAAACACTCTATCAGGAAAAGAACATCTATTTCGTACTCATCTCAATACTCTATCGAATTGAACCTAGATCTGAACGCATCGAAATACCTGAACTGAAACGAGACGAAGAAGAACTTACCTCGAAAAGTCAAGAAGTGCAAAGACAGACTCACGCAGATATATCGAATATTGAACAAAGTGCAAAAAACACTGAATTCAATAAAAGAAATCGAAATTTCTCACTTCAAGAAATCGTGAGGTCAAGAAATTGAGCATTTAGCAAGAATTCAAACCGAATTTGCAAAAAGCGAAACTCGCGAAACGATCAATTCGCACTACAAGAAATTAGAAAGAATTATCAAAAAGGCGAAAAACATAGTGATGTATATCGACGCATCGCAAATTCGGAAAAAGATAGCAGAAGTCGAAACAGAAACTGAAACAACAGTGATATTCACGCATGAACTCGTCAGATACAGCAAAGCGACAAGCGTTTACGACAAAATAATCACAACGAAAGCGAAACTGCAAGCTATTAGCGATGCAATCGCAATATGCAGCGAAAAA
>JAABUL010000693.1_pt1 | contig 70759 bp, 61 predicted proteins | sample 5559151 | NCBI WGS metagenome assembly JAABUL01 (sample SAMN10711876, study PRJNA513368) | rock metagenome | isolation source: Antarctica rocks | place: Antarctica: Victoria Land, Pudding Butte sud | reverse complement strand
ATTTGGAACTCCGGGAGTGGGGGGGCCGGGGTTGGGGTCGAGTAGTGGGGGGAGTGGGGGTGGGCTGGGGGGAACGGGTCAGGGCGGGTCGGGGGGGCCAAGTTTGGGAGCAACGGGTGGAACAGCTTCGCTGGGAGGAACAGGTTCAAGTGGGGTGGCGAGTCAGTCGGCGACCAGTTTTGGCGGGTCGGGGGGGCCGTTTCTAGGGATAGGGAGCTCGGCTGGGGGGAGTTCTATTGTGGTGCTGAACGAGCAGACGACGTACCCGACGTGGGAGTTTATCTACGATCCGCGGATCGAACAGATGAAGGCGAGGGTGAATCTGCTGGGTGGCGGGATGACGACCTCGGGCGCATCGGGGTTGGGGGGGGCGTCCGGGTCTAATTCAGGGGTGGGGGGCGGGTTGACACCGGGTTCGAGTCCGGCGCCGTCTTCGGCGACGCCTCCACATTCGCCGCCGCGCTGAAGGGGGAGATGTAGGGGTTGGCGGATGCCCCTCCTGGCTACGATGATGCCTCTTGGCTACGATAAGGAACTAAGGCCTGGGTAGAGGTAGATTCTGTGGCGCGCGGGGAGGGCAGGGGGGATTTCATCCGGTTGCGGAGGCGAAGATGGTGGCGGACGGGACGGAGATCCGCCTGGTGGTCGCCGAGGTTTTCTCGCTTTTGACCCCTGGGTAGCGTCACGGCTTCGATCCGGCGGCGAGGGCGTCGGGGCGGAGCTTGCCGATGCGGCCGTGGGGGCCGACGACGAAGGGAAGCGAGAGGGCGTTCCAGTTTTTGTCGGTGTCGGCGGGCTGACCGGGTCCTGGTTTGAGGGCGGTCCAGTTCTTGCCGTCGTCGGTGGAGTAGTCGGAGCCGTTGGGGCCTACGGTGATCCAGGCTTTGGATTTGGGTTCGTAGGCGACGGAGGAGCGGTAGCCGTGGGGTTGGATGACAGCTTTGCGTACGACCTGAGGAACGAGCCAAGCGCAGCAATACTTGCGGGTCGGCAGGAATGCCGCGACGCCGGGCGACTCCGGATGTGCGTAGTCGCCACCGACAACCATAAAGTCAGCCAGCCCTCTTTCTGGATAGCCGACGACGCGAGCTGCTATCGAGAAGGCACCTGAACTGCTTCCATGTGGAAACGGCAATTCGGATCGAGTGAAGGACATCCACAGATTGCGACCCAGAATGTCGTGCCTTTCGAGAAGGAAGAGGTGTGAGCCGCCGGAGCCGCCGGTGACGAAGACGAGGCTCTCAAACCCTCCGGTTAGCACGGCGACGCTGTTACTCGCCGCGAAGAGAGACTCACCCTCGGCCGCACGCGCGGGCCGTTCCGCTATGTTGTTTGACCAGCGCCTCCACGTCTCACCGGTATCGCTGCTGCTGTAGAGGACGAATTTGTTATTGACGGGGTCGCCTAGCAGGAAGGCGCACGTGCGGCCTGGACCCGTGAATCTTCGGGGATCCAACACGAGGGTGTCCCAAAAGCCTTCCTTGTCGGGGTTGGTGAAGAGGAGGCGCCAGGTGCGGCAGCCGTCGGTGGTTTTGTAGAGGCGGGACAAGTCTCCCTTGCCTGAGGACATGACGACCGCGGTGTTTTCGTCGGAGGCTTGGATGCCGCGGAAGTCGAGGTGTTCGGCGCCGGGGGGTATGGCGCAGCCCTGCCAGAGGTAGCCGCCGTCCTTGGTGCGGAGGACGGTGCCGTCGGTTCCGCTGGCCCAGGCTATGCCGTCGCCGAGGGAGTGGATGCCGCGAAGGCTGGCCTTGGTGTGGGAGTCTTCGAGGTCGAACTGGGCGAGGGTGCGCGTGGAGGCGATGGCTGCGGACAGGAGCAGGAGGAGGAGGCGTGCTCGACGACGTTGGTGATCCATCCTTGTGCCCCCCCCGTACTTTTGCGCCAAAGTCTTCGAAGTAGAGCCTTTAAGGCTGGACTCCGAACCGGACTTCGAGCTGGACTTCGAACTGGCTCCAAACCGGACTTTAAAGCTGGACTCCAAACCGGACTTCGAGCAGAAGCTCCTTCCGTACTGACGGCTTGTGCTGTCTCTTTATGGTACGTGTTCGGGGTGGGGTGTTGCGCCAGCTTCCAGCTGTGCTCGGCACTGTTCCGAGGAGGCGGAAAGACGCGGGGACCTTCGGTTCGCTCAGGATTGCGCTGGAAGCGTTGTGAAGCAGCGGAAGAGAAGCAGATTCCTCCGCTGCGCTCCTGAATGACAAGCAAGGGACAGGGAACGGCGCGAAGCAAACGGGGCAGGGCGAAGATGGCGAAGAGGGTTGGTGTCGATAAACGACAGAGACGAGACGGCAACGGCAGGATCCTTCGCTGCGCTCAGGTGCCGCGTCAGTGGGGGATTAGATCTGTCGAGGCAGGCGTTACTTCGGTCGAAAGAGGGCGATGGTGGCACCGGTGGGATCGACGAGGATGCTCATCCAGCCGACGTTGGGGATCTCGGTGACGTCGTGGATGACCTTGGCTCCGAGGTTGCGGGCCTGGTCGGTGCTGGCCTGGATGTCGTCGACGCCGATATAAGGGAGCCATGCGGTGTTGCCGTTTGGCATGGATAGCATGCCGCCGCCAGGGCCGTTATCGGGCTTGAAGGTGCTGTAGATGCCGGCAGGACCCATATCCATATCTTGAAACTGCCAGCCGCAGAGGGCACCGTAGAACTCTTTGGCTTTGGCGAGGTCGGGGGTGTTGAGCTCGAGGTGAACGAAGGGGTTGGGCATGTTGGCTCCTTTTCCTGAACGTGAATGTTTGGGGAGGCCTGGGTGAGGGGATGTTACTGGAATCGGTGGTGATTGTCAGGGGCTTTGTCAGGCTTGGTTGGAGCTGCCGGTTAGCTCGGTCACGATTTGGGCGAGACCCACCCTTTCGCGATGAGGCTGCGAGAGGATGGGGCACCCGGTGCCTGGCTGGTCTGCGCCTGGGGTGTGGCTGGTCTGTGCCCGGTGCTGGCTGTGTCCCTAGTGGGCGCCGGCGGGGGCTTTGCCTGGGTTGACTTTTTTGAAGGCCCAGACGATGGCGACGCAGAAGAAGCAGAGGAGCGAGAGCCAGCGGAAGACGTCGACGAAGGCCCAGTTGGCGGCTTGGCGGCCGAGCTCGCGGTAGAGGGTGGCGCGGGCGGGGGCGAGGGAGTTGGGGGCGCCGAAGGGGCCGCTGCCGGCTCCCGAGAAGAAGCCGCGGAGTGCGCTGATCTGGTTTTGGAACTGCTGACCGGACTGGGGGACGGAGTTGATGATCTCGTTCTGGTGGACGGCGGTGCGGCGGGTGAGGAGGGTCTGGGCGATGGAGATGCCGATCGATCCGCCGACGTTGCGCATGAGGTTGAAGACGCCGGAGGCGTTGCCGATCTGCTCGTTCTTGAGGGTGCCGTAGGAGGCGGTGGAGATGGGGACGAAGACGAAGGAGAGGGCGAATCCGGTGATGAGGATGGGGAGAAGCAGGGTAGTAGGGGAGAGCTGGAGGGTGATGTTGCCGAAGTAGAGGGTGGTGAGGCCGAAGACGCCGAAGCCGAAGGTAAGCAGATAACGGGGGTCGACCTTGTTGGAGAGGTAGCCGATGACGGGCATGCCGCAGATAGCTCCGAGGCCGCGGGGAGCGACGACGAGGCCGGCGGTGAAGGCGGTGTAGCCGAGCAGCTCCTGGTAGAAGAGCGGGAGGATGGTGACGGTGGAGTAGATGCCGATGCCGAAGAAGAAGATGAGAGTGGAGCCGACGAGGAAGTTGCGGTCCTTGAAGACCTTGAGGTCGACGAGCGGATCTTTTTTGCGCCAGGAGTGGACGCAGAACCAGACAAAGGAGGTGACGAGGAAGAAGGTGGCCCAGCGGATCCAGACGGCGCCGAACCAGTCGTCTTCCTGGCCCTTGTCGAGGACGATCTGAAGGCAGCCGGTCCAGACAACAAGGGTGGCGAGACCGATGTTGTCGAAGGCGGGGACCTTGGCGTTTTTGATATAGGCGGGGTCATGGATGAACTTGTTGATCATGAACAGCGCGAGGATGCCGATAGGGATGTTGATGTAGAACGCGTAGCGCCAGGAGTAGGTGTCGGTAAGCCAGCCGCCGAGGGTGGGGCCGAGGACGGGCGCGACGACGACACCGAAGGCGAAGACTGCCATGGCGGCGCCGCGTTTGGCGGGGGGGAAGGATTCGAGCAGGATGGCTTGGGAGAGGGGCTGGAGGGCACCGCCGCCGGCACCCTGGACGACGCGGGCGAGGAGCATGAAGCCGAGGGTGGGTGCGGCTCCGCAGGCGAAGCTGGCTATGGTGAAGATGGTGACGCAGGACATCAGGAAGCGCTTGCGGCCGAACTTGAGCGAGCACCAGTTGCTGGCGGGGAGGACGATGGCGTTGGCGACGAGGTAGGAGGTGAGGACCCAGGTGGCCTCGTCGGTAGAGGCGGAGAGGGAACCGGCGATGTAGGGGAGGGCGACCGAGGCGATGGCGGTGTCGAGCACCTCCATAAAGGTGGCGAGCATGACGGCGGCGGCGACGAGCCAGGGGTTGACGCCGCCGGCGGCCTGCGGAGACTGGGCGGTCTGGTCTTGCTGAGCGCTCTGGTCTGCGGGGGCTGTGGCGGTGGCGGCGGCCATGCTGGGGAGGGAAGATCCTTCGTGGAGATGGGGACACGCCTCCGCGGGGAGACGAGACTTGAGGATATAGATGCAGGAGTTCTGGATTGGCTCTATTTTGTCCGGGGGCGGGGAGGGTGGGAGCGGAGGCGGGAGGCAGGGGGGCGCGAGAGGACGCGGCTGGGGTGGGTCGTGCTTTGCGGTAGAGAAGCGGGATCCTCGGCTTCGCTTGGAATGACAACGAAGAAAGGCAAAGAGATGACAACAAGAAAGGCAAAGAGATGACAACGAAGAAAGGCAAAGAGATTACAAAAAGAAAGGCAAAGGAATGACAAGAAGAAAGGCAAAGGGCTGACAACAAGAGATGCGCGGTGGTGAGTGGCGGCGAGAAGGGCGGGGAGGAGCTGCTTTATTGACGCGTGAGAGTTCCTGTGCCAGTGTCCTGGCCGCAGAGGCTGTGGATGGACCAATTGGAGATGGTGATGGTGGAGGCGTCTGGGGATGAGGAGCCGGAGCCGGTGATGGTGGCACCGGTATTGGCGTCGGTGTAGGTGGTCGAGATGCTGCCGCCATCGATGGTCGAGGCGGTTGCGGGAAGGGAGGCGGGGACGCAGGCATTGCCGGGGGAGGCGGCTGATCCAGTGACGTGGTAGACGCCGTTGGCGTCAGGCTGGCTGGTCTGGGTGAGGGTGGAGGTGAGGGGGAAGCTTTCGCCGTCGGCGGTGGTGAGGGTGCCGGTATAGGTTCCGCTGACGGGCTGGTATTGCTGGGCGGTAACGGGCGGGAGGGAGCTGTCGCGAGGACTGATGGTCTGAACGGAGCTGGGAAGGGCGACCAGCTGGGGGGCGGATTGGACGGCTGGGGAGGCGCAGGCGCCGCCGGTCAGGGTGTAGGTGGGAGCGGAGAGGCTTTTGCGGTCGGGGGCGACGGTGCCGGAGAGGGTGAGGATTCCGCCGGAGACGGGAGCGGAGAGGGTGAGGCGGCTCGCGGTGTCGATGGAGCCGGTGGCGGGGAGGGTGGTGGAGGCGGGGAGGCACTGGCTGCTGCCGGAGAGGGAGAGGGAATGGAGGGCGCCGGTGACGGTGTTGCCCTGTACGGCGAGGCTGCCGCCGACTGAGGAGAGGCGGGCGGTGGCGGCGGAGGTGGAGCTGAACTGCCAGTTTCCGGAGAGGGCGGCGAAGGAGTTGGCGGAGGTTTCGGGGAGGGTTCCGGAGGCGCATCCGGAGAGCAGGCCAGCAAGGAGACCGGCGAGGCCGAGAGAGGTGACGGCGAGGAGGCGGCGTTTGGTAGAGGGGGGTTTGCGCTGGGAGGGGCGAGTTCGGGAGGGGGGGCGGGGAGAGGTGCGGGCAGGGGTGGGGGAGGGCATCAGGTGTTCCAGCTTTCGGGAGTTCAGGACTCTCCGGAAAAGGGTAGCGGGCCGGGATGTCCTGGTAAATGGCGCGTGTGGGGGAGATGAGTGGGGGTCTCGGGGAGGTGTGGGCCTACTGCCTGGTAAGAATGCCGGCGTAGGCTTGGTTACCGCAGGCGGGGAGGAGATCGAAGGCAGCGATGAGGGTGGTGGCGGTAAGGTCGATGGCGCCGTTGAAGATGGGCGGGATGGGATGCGGGAAAGGTAGGCTGAAGCTGCGCGACTCCACTCCGTTTCCGGCAACGATGCCGTCGGTGATGGCGATAACGCCGGTGCAGGAGCCGGTGACGGCGACGGTTCCGGTGAGGGGGAACTGGCCGTCGGCGTTGGGCGCGGGCGACTGGTTGAAGGCGGCCGTGACGGCGACGGATGTGCCGGGGATCGGGCTGCGGGTGGCGAGGTCGAGGCGACTGAAGGTTCCGGTGTAGGCGCCGGTGAGGGGAGCGAACTGCTCTATGTGAACGGCGGTGGTGGGCATGGCGCAAGGGCCGGCGACGATCTGCCAGGTGGCGGCGGTTTTGGAGCGGAGGTTGGAGGGGAGAGCCGCCGTGACGGTGGCGGTTCCACCGGGGAGGGCGATGCTGAGGTTGAGATTGCCGGAGGAGTCGAGGGTGCCGGTGACGGGCAGGTTGGTGAAGATGTCGACGCACTGCGAACCGGTGGGGGTGGCGAGAGCGCGAAAGGTTCCTGTGACTTTGCCCTTCGAGGAGTGGAGTGCGCCGGTGAAGTTGGCGACGGGGCTGGGAAGGGGTGCCGGGAAGGTGGTGGAGGGGGCGATGGGGGCGGAGATCTCCCAGTTTCCGTCGAGGATGAGGGGAACGGCGGAGGGATTGGGGGGCACGCCGGGATTTGGATCGGTGCCTTTCGGGGAGGAGCCGCAGCCGCTGAGGAGAGCGGAAAGGGCGAGGAGACACAGAAGGCGGGGAGAACGCATGGGAGAGCCTCCGGGGGCGAGGATAAGCTGGGCGCAAGGGGTCGTCCATTGATTTAGATGGAGTGCTGGAACGGCGGGACGTTACCTGGGGGGCGGGTTAGGTGTTCTTTGGAAAAGGGGTTTGGAGGTGCCTAAGGCAAGCGCGGCGTTGACAGAGAAGCAGGTTCTCGGCTTCGCTCGGGAATGACAACAAAAGGTGTGTGGGCGCCTGGGTAGGGAAGCAGAGGAGGAAGCGAGGCCTTGAGTAAAGCCGGAAGCGCGGTGCTTCTGTTATTCGGGTTGACGAGTGCATCTTGGAGCGGTGGAGAGCATCAGATTGATTGACAGTAACTCACTCAGGTATGAAGATTGAGTTGTGGCGAGCAAGACCGGGCAGAACCGAAGAGATCGGCTGACGGATATAGGAGAGGGCGGGTATGGCGAAGATTATTGGAATCGATCTGGGGACAACGAATAGCTGTGTTGCGGTGATGGAGGGCGGCGAGCCCAAGGTTATCCCCAACGAGGAGGGCGGGCGGACTACGCCTTCAGTAGTGGCGTTCACTAAAAATGGCGAGCGGCTGGTGGGCCAGGTGGCGAAGCGGCAGGCGATCACGAATCCCGAGAACACGGTGTATTCGATCAAGCGGTTTATGGGCCGGCGGATGAACGAGGTCGGCGACGAGATGAAGATGGTGCCGTACAAGGTTGTGGCCAAGGGCGACAACGTTGGGGTGATGGCGCAGGGCAAGGAGTTTACGGCGCCGGAGATCTCGGCAATGATCCTGCAGAAGCTGAAGAAGGCGGCGGAAGACTACCTGGGCACATCCGTGACGGAGGCGGTGATCACGGTTCCGGCTTACTTCAACGACGCGCAGCGGCAGGCGACCAAGGACGCGGGGAAGATTGCGGGTCTGGACGTGAAGCGGATTGTGAACGAGCCGACGGCGGCGGCGCTGGCGTATGGGTTGGACAAGAAGAAGGACGAGACAATCGCGGTCTACGACTTTGGCGGCGGCACCTTTGACGTGTCGATCCTGGAGGTTGGCGAGGGCGTGATCGAGGTGAAGTCGACCAACGGCGACACCCACCTGGGGGGCGATAACCTGGACCAGCGGATTGTGGACTGGCTGATCTCGGAGTTCCGGAACGAGACTGGTCTGGACCTGACGGCGAAGGGCAACGAGATGGCGCTGCAGCGCTTGAAGGATGCGGCGGAGCGCGCCAAGATCGAGCTGTCGACGGCTCAGGAGACGGAGATCAACCTGCCGTTTATCACGGCGGACGCGAGCGGACCGAAGCACCTGGTGCGGAAGATGACGCGGGCGAAGCTGGAGGGCCTGGTCGACGACCTGCTGCAGAAGTCGGTTGGACCGTGCAAGCAGGCGATGAAGGATGCCGGCGTCGATGCGTCGAAGATCGACGAGGTGGTGCTGGTTGGCGGACAGACGCGTATGCCGAAGATCCAGCAGCTAGTGAAGGATCTGTTCGGCAAGGAGCCCCACAAGGGCGTGAACCCTGACGAAGTCGTAGCGATTGGAGCGGCGGTGCAGGCGGGCGTTCTGGCGGGCGAGGTAAAGGATCTGCTGCTGCTGGACGTGACTCCGCTGACGCTGGCGATCGAGACCATGGGCGGTGTGGCGACGGGGATGATCACGCGCAACACGACCATCCCGACGAAGAAGACGGAGACGTTTTCGACGGCGGCCGACTCGCAGACCGAGGTTGAGGTGCATGTGTTGCAGGGCGAGCGGCCGATGGCGGCGCAGAACCGGACGCTGGGCAAGTTCAAGCTCAGCGGGATTCCGCCGGCTCCGCGAGGTGTGCCGCAAATCGAGGTGACGTTCGATATTGACGCGAATGGCATTTTGAATGTGACGGCAAAGGACAACGCGACGGGCAAGGATCAGAAGATCACGATCACGAGTTCGTCGGGTCTAAGTAAGGACGAGGTGGAGCGAATGGCGAAGGATGCCGAGGCCCACGCGACTGAGGACAAGGAGCAGCGCGATGCGGTTGAGGCGCGCAATGGGCTCGACTCGATGGTCTACAACGTCGAGAAGATGCTGAAGGAGAGTGGCGACAAGGTCCAGCCGGGCGATCGGCAGGAGGTTGAGAATGCTCTGGCCGATGCGAAGTCTTCGTTGACGGGAACGCCTTCGGCAAGCGAGCTGAACTCGGCCAAGGAGCGGCTGACGACGGCGAGCCACAAGCTGGCTGAGGCGATGTACAAGGCGGCTGCAAGCGCACCGACGGACGGCGCTTCGGCTGCGGAGGGAACGACGGAAGAGCCGAAGAAGGAAGAGGGTGTGATCGACGCCGAGTACGTGGATGTGGGAAAGAAGTAAGTCTCCATTGGGTAGCGGGACAGGAGATTCTTCCGCAGCCCATAAAACGGCAGAGGCCACACAAACGTAGAAGAGAGAGGGGCGTTCCGGATGGGGTGCCCCTCTTGCTTTATCAGGTGCGTGAGCGCGACTGCTGCATCGAATGGAGGAACAAGGCCGGGTGCGCGGCGGAGAGAAGCGACTTGATGGCAGGAAGGGTGTTGAAGAGATGAGAGGAAGTAAAGACGAGCTGTACGCGGATGTTTCTTGGCAGTTGGATTTCAACCAGGCGAAGGGAGGTAGAGCGATGACGGAGACGATGTGGAGATGCGACCAGGTCCGGGCCGGTCAGCTGTACAACCGGATGATGTTCGACACGCAGGCGGAGGCGGAGCAGTTTGTGCGCCGGATGCGCGAGGCTGAACCGGACCAGATGTTCTCGATTGAGGCAGTTGAGGCGCGACAGGTGTGGAACTAGGCTGGAGCGCCCGATGGTGATTGATTGGGTCGAGGTGCAATCAATAGCGACGGCGGTGCTGGTCCTGACGAGCGCCGGCGCTATTGCGTATGCGGCGCTGCAGCTGCGGCATGAGCGGGAGTACCGATCGGTTGCGAACCTGGAAAAGCAGCTGGGCTTTTTTCTTTCCGAGGGATTTGTGGCTGCGCGGCGAAGGTTGGCCGAGGCGCGGCTTGATGACAGCGGTCTAAAGGTCTGGGATGTGGACGATCCGCCGGTGAGCGCCTTCGAGGTGTTGGATTTTTATGAGCACCTGTCGCTGCTGGTGAAGAAGGGTCACCTGAATGTATACGATGTCTGGCACACGTTCTACGAGTGGGCACAGCCGGTGTATGTGGACATGCAGCGGATGATCGAGAGCGATGAGAGCGCGTACTCGGAGCACTACCGCGATCTGCAGAGGCTGATGCGCCAGATGGACGAGATCCAGCTGCACCGCATGCACCGGAAGAATGCGAACCACTGGGCGTTGTGGACGCCGGAGCGGATTATCGAGCATTACCGGTACGAGCTGAGCACAGGTGGTCGGCCGCGCAGGACCCGGCGGCGGGATGAAACGCGACAGGCGGCGCTGCTGGACGATCTGGACGCGAAGGCGACCGAAAAAGAGGGTGTCGATGCCTGAGGGCAATGAGGTCCATCGCTGGGCGGAGCGGCATACGGAGGCGTTTGCGGGGAAGAGGATGCATGTGGAGGGGCCGAACGGCCGCTTCCAAGATTCGGCGGCGCTTGAAGGACGGAAGCTGGAACGGGTGCTGGCGGTGGGCAAACATCTGGGCTATGACTTTGGGACGGATCGCATTCTGCATGTGCATCTGGGGCGGTTTGGGGATTGGACGGAGGGGCAGATGCCGCTGCGGGAGATGCAGGGGATGCTGCGGCTGCGGATGTGGCGGATCGGGGCGAAGGCGGTGAAGGACGCGCTGGAGCCGGTAAGGCGGCATTACACGAGCGACGACGGAAGCTCGAATCTCGATCCGGCGAAGGTGGACTGGATTGAACTGCGGGGGCCGACGGACTGCAGTGTTTACCCGCAGGCGAAGTGGGATGCGCTGCTGAAGCGGCTGGGGCCCGACCCGCTGAATGGGGATAAGCCGGATGCGGCGTTTGAGAAGATTGGGAAAGCGAAGAAGCCGATCGGCGTGCTGCTGATGGAGCAGGATGTGATGTCGGGGATCGGGAATATATATCGGGCGGAGCTGCTGTTTCGAGCGCGGCTAAGCCCGTTTGCCCTGGGAGCGGAGGTGCCGGCGGCGACTCTGAAGGCGATCTGGAAGGAGGCGAAGCCGCTGCTGAAGGCGGGCATGGTGGACCGGCGGATTGTGACGACGTTGCCGAAGCACCGGCCGCACGGGGACGAGAAGCCACCGCTGAAGCAGGAGGTGCATTATGTGTATCGACGGAGCGGCAAGCCGTGCTGGGTGTGCGGGACGACGGTGTTGAAGAAGGATATGGCGGGGCGGAGCTTGTACTGGTGTCCGGTGTGCCAGGCGGGATGAATGGACGGCGTATAACGCCCTGCGTGATATGTTAAGCGCGTGATTCGGAGTTTTAAGGACAGAGAGACGGAGCGCCTCTTCCTCCGCGAGAGAAGCCGCCGTTTCGGACCTCTGGCTCGAATAGCTTCGCGCAAACTGCTGCAGATCGATGCGGCAACCACGGTGGAGAATCTGCGTTCTCCTCCCGGAAACCGGCTTGAGGCACTGAGCGGCGATCGTGCGGGGCGTTACAGCATCTGGGTCAACGATCCGTTTCGCGTCTGTTTTTTATGGAGGGAAGGACATGCCTACGAGGTCGAAGTTGCGGACTACCACTAAGCTGCCAGAGCGATCGAAAGTGGCGACGAGGAGCATGCCTCCCGTACATCCGGGCGAGATGCTGCGAGAGGAGTTTCTCGTGCCGCTTGGTCTGAGAGGAAATGCGCTCGCCATTGCGATCGGCGTGCCGGCGACAAGGGTGGGAGAGATCTTGAACGAGAGGCGCGGGATAAGTGGAGACACTGCCCTGCGTCTGGGAGAGTATTTTCGGACGGGCGCGGAGTTCTGGATGAATCTGCAGGCGCGCTATGAGTTGGAGTTAGCGCGCGATGCAAGAGATGCAGCGGGAGCCAGAACGATCCAGCCAGCGCCTGTGGATGCGAAAGGCGTTCTGCTGGGTCGGAGCGCGTAGGAAAGGCAGACAAAGCAAATGGCGACGACACAGAACAAGGATTACTACGGCACGCTTGGCGTGAAGAAGACGGCGACCTCGGATGAGATTCGCAAGGCATTTCGGAAGCTGGCGCGGAAGTATCACCCGGATGTGAATCCTGGGGATAAGAAGTCGGAGGAGAAGTTCAAGGAGATCTCCGAAGCGAACGATGTATTGAGCGAGGAGAAAAAGCGGAAGGTGTACGACCAGTTCGGCTTTTACTCGGACAACATCGACCCGGCGGCGGCGGAGGCTGCGGCGCGGGGTGGGTACGGTGGCGAGAGCTCTGGCGGGAGCCGGGCTGGCCGGGGCCGTTCGGGGGCGGGGCAGGGCGGAGCGCAGGAGGTGCCGTTTGACTTCAGCGGGTTCGACTTTTCGGGATTCCAGGGGGGAGGGAAGGGGTCGGCGCAGCAGGAGGGAGGCGGGGGCGGGTTTGGCGGGTTCCGGGATGTCTTTACCGGGATGTTCAACGGGGGGCGGCAGGCGGCGAAGGGACCGCAGCCGGGGAGCGATCTGGAATATCAGGTGAGCGTGGATTTCTGGACGCTGGTTCGGGGCGGTGTGACGCGGCTCGAGATTACGCGGCAGGAGACCTGCAAGACGTGCAAGGGACGAGGGGCGCAGGGCGGCGTGGTGGAGTGCCCGGAGTGCCATGGGTCGGGGCAGGTGCAGCAGATGGGCGGGCGGATGAAGTTCAACATCCAGTGCCCGAAGTGCGGCGGGAGCGGGAAGATTCAGAATCCGTGCCCGACGTGCGATGGGGAAGGTGTGGTGACGCGCAAGGAGCCGCTCGAGTTCCGGATCAAGCCGGGGACGCGGGATGGGCAGCGGATTCGGCTGGCGGGCAAGGGAAATGCGGGGTCGGATGGCGGAGCGGCGGGGGATCTTTACCTGATTATCAAAGGGGGATCGCACCCGGTGTTTACGCGGACCGGGGACGACATCCATGTGACGGTTCCGGTTACGATTTCAGAGGCGGCGCTGGGATCGAAGATCGATGTGCCGACGATCAACACGCACTTTGGCGAGGGCCGGACGCAGCTGAAGATTCCGCCGGGGGTGCAGACTGGGCAGAAGCTGCGGCTGCGCGAGAAGGGCGTGCCGAGTGCGTCGCGCGAGGGGGTGCGGGGCGATCAGATTGTGGAGGTGAAGGTGGTGGTGCCGAAGGTGCAGGATGAGCGGTCGAAGGAGATACTGCGCGAGCTGGCGAAGTTGAACCCGGAGGATCCGCGGGCGGGGATGTTTGCGGAGGTCTGATGGACGACGTTGCACGGAGCATTTGTGGATGGAGGCTGGCGCCGCTGTGGGAAAGAAGCGTGAAGAGCGGGCGAGCTAGGCCGGAGCTTGTGAAGTGAGGGAATAGCCAATTGGAGGATCAGGCCTGATTGTGGGCTGTCTCGAGCCTGGTGGCGGAGGGGTTCTTCTTCAGTTCGCTGCCGGGTGTGAGTGGGGTTGGGTGGGCGGATGGGGCGGGTAGGATGTACTCGTTCGCGAGGGCGGCGACGAACTGGGTGACGGCGGGGGCGACGCCGTGGATGCGGGCGGCGAGCCAGGCTTGCGGGGTGATGGTGATTTCGGCCGAGCCGCAACGGGTGGCGTTGTAGATCTTGTTGGCGGCGTGGGTGGTGGTGGCGGCGATGCCGGGGGTGGTGGCTCCCAGAGAGAACCACTGGAACTCTTTTTCGGCATGGCCGGTGAACTGGGCCTGGATGCTGGAGCCGGTGCGCATGAGGCCAGGGCAGACGGTGGTGACGCGGATGCCTTTGTGGCGGAGTTCGGCGTGGAGGCCCTCGGAGAAGCCGGTGAGGGCGAATTTGCTGGCGACGTAGGGCAGGAGGTGGGGGACGGGGATCTTTCCGCCGATCGAGGAGATGTTGACGATGGAGGCTTTGCGGCCGTTGATTTCGCTCTGCTCGAACATGCGGGGGAGGGCGGCGCGAACGGTGTGGAGGGCGGCGTAAAAGTTGGTGTCCATGGCGCGCTCGAAGGCGACGAGCGGCTGGTTTTCGATGGGTCCGACCTCGATGATGCCGGCGTTGTTGATGAGGATATCGAGGCGGCCGAAGTGGGTGAAGGCCTGGTCGATGAGGTCGCGGGCCTCCGCCGGATCGGTGAGGTCGGCGCGGACGAGCAGGATGTCCTCGGGGGACTGGACGGAGCCGGAATCGAGGAGGGCCTGGCGGGCGCGGGCGAGCTCATCCTCGTTGCGGGCGGCGAGGACGAGGCGATTGCCGGCGCGACCGAAGCGGTGGGCGAGAGCGAGGCCGAGACCGCGGGAGCCGCCGGTGATGACGACGGTCTGGCGCGAACGGGAGGAGCGCGGGATGAGGAGCCAGGCGGCGGCCGCGACGGCGATGCCGGCGAGAATCTGCGGTGTGGGGAGGGTGCGAGTGGATTTCTTCATGGTGTTATCTGAGATGCGGGGTTGCGGGGGAAGAGTTTCGCTGGCGAGTTGCGGACGGTAAAGGCTAGACTTTTTTTGCACGGCACGAGATGGTGCGTTGGCGGGATGGAGCGGACGATGGCGACGAGGCGGAAGTCGAAGGGCGCGTACATGATCTCGGCGGTTGCGGAGATGTACGAGATTCATCCGCAAACGCTGCGGCTGTACGAACGGGAGGGGCTGCTGCGGCCTTCACGAAGCGTGGGGAATACGCGGCTGTATACCGATGAGGATCTGGAGCGGCTGGAGTTTATTTTGAACCTGGCGCGGGATCTTGGGGTGAATATCGCGGGGATTGCGATCGTGCTGCAGATGCGGGAGCGGATGGAGGAGATGAACCGGCAGATGCAGGGATTTGTGGACTACGTGCGGACGGAGATGCTGACCCGGATGCAGCAGTCGCAGGGGACGGAGGCGGGGCTGGTGCCGCTGCGGCGGCCGGTGGTGGTGGCGGTGGAGAAGGCCGCGGGGAAGAAGAGGTAGGCGTTTCGGGATGAGTTGTGTGAGGCGAGTGTGGTTCTGGGTTGCGGCGATCGGGACGGCGACGGCGACGATCTATTCGGCGATGGTAATGGTGGGGGCGGTCCGGTTTGGTTTGCGGAAGCGGCGGGAGGATGCGGCTCCGGCGACATTTCTGCCAGCGGTGAGCGTTCTGAAGCCGCTGCATGGGACCGAGCCAGGCCTCGAAGAGAACCTGCGACGATTCTTTGAACTCGACTACCCGGAGTATGAGGTGGTGTTCTGCGCCCGCTATGCGACCGATGCGGGGTTGCAGATAGCGGAGCGGGTGGCGGCGGCGTATCCGGGGGTGGGGGCCCGGTTTCTAACGTGTGGGGAGCCGCGGTTTCCCAATGCGAAGATGTGGTCTCTGGCCCGGCTGGCGGAGGCGGCGAAGTATGAGGTGCTGGTGACGAGCGACGCGGATGCGCGGGTGGAGCGCGACTATCTGCGGCGGTGTGTGCAGGCGCTGGCGGACGGGAGGACGGCGCTGGCGTCGTGCCTGTATGTGGGGCGAGCGACTGGTGGATGGGCGGGCGGGTTCGCGGCGCAGCTCGATGCGGTGGGCAAGAGCGTCGAGATGTCGGGCGGGATCCTGGTGGCGGACATGCTGGAGGGGACGAGGTTTGCGCTGGGGGTGACGATGATCCTGCGGCGGGAGACGTTTCAGCAGGCGGGCGGATATGAGGAGCTGGGGCAGTGGTTCGCCGAAGACTTTGTTCTAGGCAACCGGCTGGCGGAGAAGGGGCTCGGGGTACGGATGTCGAATCATGTGATTCGGCTGATGGTTCTGCCGCAGGGATTTCGGGAGTCTTTCAGGGACCAGCTGCGGTGGATGAAAAGTACGCGGAGATCGCGTCCGGCGGGACATCTGGGGACGGGGTTGACGTTTGCCGTGCCGTTTGGGGTGCTGGGGTTGATTTGGGGGTTGGCGAGTGGGCAGGTGGTCGCGGGGTTGCTTTGGCTGTTGGGGACGTGTGCGGATCGATGGGTGATGGCGGCGGTGGTGTTGTGGGCGCTTGGGGATGAGCGGGCGGCGGTGCCGGTGCTGATCTATCCGCTGAGGGATCTGCTGGGCGGGGTGCTGTGGGTGAGCAGTTACGTGGGGGGACCGCCGGAGTATCGGGGAGGGGCGTTTGAGTTGGGAGAGGATGGGCGGTTTCGGGCGGTTTGATGATTAGGCCGGCGTGCGGGGCACACCTGATAGCAGCTTTCGGGGAGGGCTCCCTAGGGGCGGTTGGTGAGGATGGATTTGCCGCCGGCGCTGGCTAGGGAGTGGACGGGGGCAGCGGGGTTGAGGTCTCGGGTGCGGTCTTGGGGGTGATAGGTGAGGAGGAAGATGCGGCGGGGGCTGGCCCAGAGCTGGTGGAGGGAGGTTTCGGTCTCGAAGAGGTCGGGGGCGTCGGGCCAGAAGCTGCCATACCAGGGGCCATTGATGCGGCCGTCGACGAGGTGGACGGGCTGCTGGGTGTAGAAGAGCAGGGTTGATCCGGCGGTGAGTTCGCCGTCGATCAGGATGAGGTCGCCGGGAGCTTCGGGGGGGCGCGGGTGGCGGTGCTGCTCGGCGGTGACGGCATCGGCGAGCGGTTCGGAGCCGAGGGTTGGGTAGAAGCGGGTGAGGCCTTCATGGATGCAGAGGAGCAGGCCGGTGGCGGCGGCGGCGAGGGTGAGGTTCGCGGCGAAGGTGTGGCCGCGGTGACGCACGGCGTAGGCGACGGGGCCGATGACGATCATGCTGAGCGCGAACAGGGCAAGCGGGCCGCGGAAGAGACCCATGGCGGCGGCGGTGAGATCGAAGAGGTGGCCGAGGGAGAGGTTGTAGCCGGAGGAACCCTGGGTGAGCAGGGCGGAGATGTCGGTGCCGGGAGCAGGTGAGGGGGTGGCGATGGCGAAGAAGGCGGCGATGGCGGCGAACAGGCTAGTGATGGGGACGAGCAGGTAGAGGGATGGGCTGAGGGTGCTGTGGCGGGCTCTTTGGTCCTGCGGGACGGGATGGCTGTCGGCGCGGGCGAGCAGGCCACCGACCATGAGAGCGAGGGCGGGGAGGGCGGGGAGGGAGTAGTACTCCTGCCGGGCGGAGGCGGTGAAGAAGCCGAGGACGAGGGCGGCCCAGAGGAGGAGGGTGATGGCGGCTTCGCGGTCGCGGGGTGTGGCGGAGGTGGGGTGGCGGAGGTCGCGGAGGTGCCGAACGATGGCGGCGGGGAGGAAGGCGGCCCAGGGGATGAGCCAGACGACGGCGAGGATCCAGAAGACCGGGATGGGGACCTGGCCGTAGTCGTGGGGGATGCGCCGGGAGAGGAAGCGGGCGATGTGCTCGTTGTAGAGGTAGAACCAGGCCCAGCCGGCGCGGGCGGGGAGGCCGAGGCCTGGGGGAAGGGGGATGGCGGGGTTTCGCAGGGCGGCGAGGATGTGCCAGGGGGCGGCGATGGCCAGGAAGGTTGCGATCGAGGCCAGGGGGTGAAGGCGAGGGAGGAGACGGAGGTTGCGGTTGATTGCGAGGTAGAGGAGGACGAAGGCGAGGGGGAAGACGAGGCCGATGAGCCCTTTGGTGAGGACGTTGAGGGCCATGACCGCGGCGAAGGCGAGCATGGGGAGGAGGGGAGATTGATGGGCTGCGGTGAGGTTTTGGGGGACACCGGCTGGCTCGGGTGAGGTTTGTGGGGCTGGAACCAAACCTTTCGCGATGAAGCTGCGAGAGGATGGGCCACCCGGGTGCGAGGCGGTGCGGAATCCGGATGCGAGAGGGTGGGCCCGGCTTGGGGGCTCGATGGGCCTCGGACCCACCTTAGCCGCGGTGAAGCTGCGGCGAAGATGGGGCACCCAGGTTTGGGGCGATTGGGGGAGTGCGCGGTCGAGGGCGATGAGGAAGAAGTGGACGGCGAGGGTCATCCAGAGGGCGAGGAGGATATCGGGGATGAAGAAGCGGGTGTAGAGGTAGGGGCCGATGCAGGTGGCGAGGGCGAGGGCGGAGTAGAGGGCTCCGCGGTCGGGGTGTCGGGGAGGCGAGAGGTGGGCGAACAGCCGCAAGCCGAGGGCGTAGGTGGCGAGGAAGAGGCCGAGGGTGAGGAGCGCGAGGGGGAGCCGGGCGGCCCAGGCGTGGGTTCCGAAGAGGTGCATGGAGCCCGCGGCGAGCCAGTACATCAGAGGAGGTTTATCGAAGAAGCGGATGCCGTCGACGTAAGGGGTGACGAAGTCATGGCGAGCGAGCATCTCGCGGGCTATCTCGATGTAGATGGAGTCGACGTCGTCGAGGAGACCGGGGGAGAAGAGGCCGCCGATGTGAAGGATAAGCCAGGCGAGGACGATGAGGGCGATGGAAGCGGGGTTCCAGCGGGGTCGCGGCTCTGGGACCGGTGGATGGGCGGCAGGGGAGGGTTCGGGAGCGGCGATGGCGAGCGTGGCTTCGTTCATTTGCGGTCGAGCTTTACCTGCGATGAGATGCGGTTGGGGAGGTGATGTGGCGGAAGGAGCAGAACCGGCGTGGGAGCCTTTCGGGCAAATGGGGAGTGACCCGAGTCAGAGGTGGTGCGGGTCGACGAAGGAGCTGTGATGGACGGGATCGGTGGTGGGCTCCCGGTCCAGAGGTCGATCGGTAAGGAGGGCTTTACCGGAGGTCTCTTCGAGGAGGAAGGTGCGGGTTCCGCGAAGGAAGTGCTCGGCTTCGTCACGTTTTTCGAGGGGGATGAAGAGTATCTTTCGCTCGCCGTGGCCCCACTGGGCGAGGAGGTCGGAGGGCGTGAGGAAGATGTGCGGGGCGTCGGGAAAAGTGGAGCCGAAGAGCATGGAGGAGGAGCGGCCGTCGACGAGATCGACTGTGCGGCCGAGATAGAAGGGGATGGAGGAGCCGAAGGCCTGGTCGCCAAAGAGGAGGACGCGGTTGTCTCGGGAGATATTGCCGTCGTCCTCCAGCTCCTGGATTTTTTCGGCAAGGTCTTGCGAGGAGAGCATGGGCTCGAAGCGGACGAGAGCGATGTGAGCGGCGACGAGGAAGATGGCGGAGGTGATGCCGATGGAGACGGTGGAGGCGAAATGACGGCGCTGCTGGCGAAGGAGCCAGGCGATGGCCGGGCCGAAGGCGAAGGCGGCGGCGGCGAGCACGGCGGGGAGGCGGAGAGCGGCAAAGGAGGGACCGGTGAGGTCAAAGAAGTGCGACATGGAGAGGGTGTAGTTGCCGACGCTGCGGTGGGCGAGGAGGTCGCCGATATCGGGCACGAAGGGGAGGTGACGGGAGGACCAGAGCCCCCAGGCGAGGGTGAGGGCGGCGGCTGCGCCGAGCACGGTGAAGGTGACGTGGGCGACCGTGACCCAGTAGCGGGCTGGGGGGTCGCTGGCAAAGGTCTGCTCGGCGCGGGTGAGGGCGGCGGCGGTGAGGAGGAGAAGCGGGAGGTAGGCGGGAAAGGTGTAGTACTCCTGGTTGGTCGAGAGCGAAAAGAAGCCAAGGATCAGGGCGGAGTAGAGGATGAGGAGAAGGGTGGTGCGGCCGCGCCTGGTATCGAGATGGCGAAGGCGGAAGAGGAGGCTAGGGCGGTCGACGGCGGCCATGGGGTCGCCCCCGTGGCGCGAGGTGGAGGTGTGTCGCGAGGTGCGAGCGCGGCGGAGGCCGAGGAGCGCGGCGATGGGAAGGAAGAGGCTCCAGGGGAAGAGCCAGACGAGATGGAGGCTCCAGAAGAGGTATCCCGGGAGCTTGTTGTAGTCCATGGGGATGCGCTTGCCGAGGAAGCGGAGGAAGTGCTCATTGACGAAGTAGAACCAGAAGAAGCCGTGGCCGTTGGCTCCGCCGGTGTTGCGAAGGCCGGCGAGGATGTGCCAGGGGGCGGCGATGGCGAGCAGAAGGAGGAGTCCTGAGAAGGGCTTCAGCAAGCGCCAGCGTCTCCGGTCCCCGGTGAGGAGGAGATAGGCGATGACGGCGCCGAAGAAGAAGACGAGTGCGACGAGGCCCTTGGTGAGGACGGCGAAGGCGAGTGCGGCCCACATGGCGTAGGGGGCGACGAGGTTGAGTCTGGTGGTGGACGGAACCGCGGGTTCCTTCGACCTGCTCAGGACAGGCTCTTCAACTCCGGCGGCTTTGCCGCCTTCGCCCGGGATGACAGCGTTTGGGAGGGGGCCGGATTTACGGAGGGCTGCGGCTGGAGCGAATGCGGGGTCGAGCTCGAGCGATTTGAGAAAGAGGAAGAGGGCGGTGCAGAGGAGGAGAGAGAGCAGGACCTCCGGGATGAAGATGCGGGTGAAGAGGAAGACGCCGGCGGAGGTAAGGACGGCGAGGCCGGTATAGAGGGCGGTCTGACGCTCAAAGGCTTCGGCGGCCCAGCGGTAGCCGAGCAGAGCGAGGAGGAGGACGGCGAGGGCCTGGGGGAGGTGGGCGGCGAAGGTGTTGAAGCCGAAGAGGCGGAAGGCGATGGCATCGAGCCAGTAGGGCAGCGGGGCTTTTTCGAGGTAGCGGACGCCGTCGACCTGGAGGGTGACCCAATCGCCGGAGAGGGCCATGTGGCGGGCGGCGCTGGCGTGGGTGCCGTCGGCGTCGTCGAGCAGAGGCGGAGCGAAGAGCGAGGCGAAGAAGATGATGGCCCAGAGGCCGGCGAGAAGGGTGATGGCGGTGGAGCGACGGGGGCCTATCTGGGTGGAGAGGACGCGGGGAGGAGAGCCTCGCAAGGCGAGCGGCGCGGCGTCCTGGATGGTGGGGGTTGCCATAAAGGTTTGTCAATTCAGCATAAATCGTGCTGCGCGGATGTGCGGGAAGCGGGATGTGCTGCGGATGACGTCCGGACGCGCGCGGGTCGGGGATGCTGCCCGATGTATCTTGCTTGTGTCGGGGTGGGTTGCCCCAGAGGAGATTTGAGGGATGCCTACGTTTGCGGCGGTGGATATCGGATCGAACTCCTGCCGCTTGAAGATTGCGACGGTTCAGGCTCATCGTCTGCGCACGCTGCATGAGGATCGCGAGGTGACGCGGCTGGGCGAGAGCGTCTTCCAGACGGGGGTCATCAGCCCGGAGTCGATGGAGGCGACGATCAAGGCATTGCGGCGCTTTCACAAAGCGGTGCAGCTGCATGTGGTGGACAAGGTGCGGGTGGTGGCAACGAGCGCGATGCGGGACGCGCGGAACGCGGCGGCCTTTACGGAGTGGGTGAAATCGGCTACGGGATGGAAGGTGGAGGTGATCTCGGGGCTGGAAGAGGGGCGACTGATTCACCTGGGGGTGGTGACGCACGCGGCGGGGGCGAAGGGCCGGTGCATGCTGATCGACCTGGGTGGAGGGAGTTGCGAGGTGACGGTATCGGATGGGGGACGGGTGAAGGAGATCATCAGCCTGCCCCTGGGCGCGGTGCGTCTGCAGCAGTTCCTGGCGAGCGATCCGCCGGCAAAGGAGGACGTTGCGCGGCTGAAGCAGTACATCGAGAAGGAGCTGAGGCGGGCCGACCGGAGGCTGGGCGCACCCCGGGTGAGCGTGGTGATTGCGACGAGCGGGACGGCGGCGGCGCTGGCGGAGGCGAGCGTGGCGATGGCCGAGAAGCTGCCGGTGCGAAGGGCTCTCAACGCAAAGGGCAAGAAGACGTTTGTGCGGCTGAGGCCGGAGGAGGCGACGACGCCGGCGGTGCGGGTGCTGGCGGACAAGCTGGTGAAGATGAGCAATGCCCAGCGCGAAGGCGTGCCGGGGATCGGGCCGAAGCGGGCGGAGATTATTGGGGGGGGGGCGCTGGTGTATGCGAGTCTGCTGGAGAGGTTCGGCCTGAAGGGCTTCCGGTACTCACCGCTGGGGCTGCGGGACGGGATGCTGGCGCAGATGCTGGGCGAGGTGGATCTGCGGGCGTCGGTGCACGAGAAGATTGAGAGTGAACGATGGGCCGGGGTGCTGGAGGTGTGCCGGAGGTACGGGATCGACCAGAAGAAGGCCGAGCCGGTGCGGGCGCACGTGGTGCAGCTGTTCGACTCGCTGGTGGCGGTGCATGAGCTGCCGCCTGTGTACAAGCTCTGGCTCCAAGCAGCGGCGATGATGCAGGACGTCGGCAAGTTCATGAATCATCAGGGCCATAACCGGCACACGCAATACATCATCGCGAACTCGGAGATCTTCGGGTTCTCTCCGGAGCAGAGGGCGATTGTGAGCGCGATTGCGCGATACCTGGGGAAGACGCGGCCGGAGGGGCTCGACCGGCCGATGCGGGTGCTTCCGGTGGAGGAGCATGCGCGGGTGAAGCGGGCTGTCGTGTTGTTGCGGCTGGCGGTGGCGCTGAACCAGGACCGGGCGAGCGCGGTGCTGAAGCTGCGGACGCTGGTGTATCCGAAGCGCGTGGTGCTGCAGCTGGTGCCGGGGCGGGGTGGGGCGGAGCTGGAGGCGTGGTCGCTGAAGAAGGAGGCGAGCTACTTTCGAGAGGTCTTCCGGCGCGAGCTCTTTGTGGAGGTGGCGTAGAGCGAACGGACCATGCGGGGGTCGAGCATCCACTGGAGGACGGCGGGGCCGCGAACGATATTGACGCGTGCCAGAGAGCCTTTGCGAAGGCGGACATGGGCCGAGGAGCGGGTGCTGGAGGAGACGAGGAGAGCGCCTAAGAAGCCGGTTAGATTGGGGTTATGTCCGACGACGAGGAGATTTTCCCGACTTTCGTGCTCGTGCAGGAGCTTGAGGAAATCGGGGAGGGTGGCGGCGGGGGCGAGTGCGGTCGAGAGCAGGATCTGCGCCTCGTAGCCGGTCTCGGTGCCGATGAGAGAGGCGGTCTGGAGGCTGCGCTTGAGCGGGCTCGAGACGATCAGGTCGAATTGGACTTTCAGGTTATTGAGGATGTGCGCGAGCTGGAGAGAGTGACGCTTACCCTCTTTATCCAAAGGTCGTTTGAGGTCGAGGGCGGGATTGATGCGGCGAGTGCCGGCGCTGGCGTGGCGAAGGACGAACAAATTCATAGGACTGTAATAATTCTAGCTGAGTTCACGGGGGTTGCAGCATGCGGGGAGTCGAAGTTTCGGATCGACTTTGCGGGTCAGGTGCTGGTAAACGGCGTGGTTTCTTGCTGGTGCTGGTGCGGTCTTCCGCTGGTAGAAGCTGGGTTAGATCGTGGAGGCCGGGTGGAAGACTCCGGGGTCGGGGTCGGGGAGGGAGGGGGACGGCGGCTCGGAATCGGGGATGGGATCGTAGGCCGGGGTGACCGGGCTGGAGGGGCTGGTGGGGAGGTCGGTTCCGGGTGGGGGAGGGATGGGAGGGACGGGGGATGGGGTGGTCATGGCGATCTCCTGGGGTGAAGCTATACGGGTTGGATGGTGCGGCCGGGGAGATGGGTGCTGCCGCCAGATCTCGGTCGAGAGAATTCCGAAGAGGGATCGGTGACGCGCGAGGAGGGATAGACCTGCGCGGTGGAGGGCGGAGACGTGGTCGGGCAGCCGGGCGGTGCGGAGACCGGTGAGCAGGCGGAAGGCGAGGTAAAGGAGACGAACGAGGGCCTGGGCGGGCAGGCGAAGGGGGCCGGCTGGGATGCGGAAGTCGGAGAGGTGCCAGAGGGCTCCGGGGGCGAGGTGGGGGGTGAGATGGGCAATGAGCTGGTTGAGTTCGGGCTCGGTGAGGCAGTCGAGGAAGAAGTGAGTAACGACGAGATCGTAGAGGCCGGTGGGCTGGAAGGTGAGGGCGTCGGCTTCGGAGGTGGTGAGGCGGGTGGTGGCCAGGGCGGCTCGGGTGCGGAGGAGATGAAGCATGGCGGGGCTGAGGTCGACGGCGTGGGCGTGCAGGTGCGGGTTGCGGGCGAGGAGATGGGCGAGAAAGCGGCCGTCGCCATCGCCGAGGACAAGGGCTCGGCGGGTGTGGAGGAGCCGGGGGAGGAAGTGGAGTCGGCAGCGATGGAGGGCGGGGCCAAGGGTGAGGAACTCAAGCCAGCGGTAGGGTCGAGCGATGCGATCGAAGTTCGGCCTGGAGGCGGGTTTCATCGAGCTAGAGAGACAGTGCTGGATGTGGGAGCAGAGGGTTAAGCAGGAGCAGCGGGGTGAGCAGGGCAAGGTCTGCGGCGGCTCGGAGGTCCAGCGGAGAGAGATGGAGGCGGTAGCGGTGGAGGAGAAGGAGGATGGCAGTGGAGATGGCGCAGGCTGTGGGAGGCGTCCACGGAGATGGATGCAGCTGGTGGAGGCTGAGGGCCGCTGCCAGGAGGTCGCAGGCGAGAGAGAGGGCGGCGATGCGGGCGATGTGGCGGATGGCCAGGCGGGTGACGGGGTGCGGCGTGGAGGTGGCGAGGTGGAGTGCGGGGTGTTCCCAGTGGTAGATGAAGAGACAGTTCAGGCTGCAGAGGAGGGCGAAGAGTGCTGCCACGGGAAGGAGGTTGAAGCGAAGCTGCGGAGCGCGGGCGACGGTGGGGATGAAGACGGCGGCAGAGAAGAAGAGGCCGACGGCGATCTCCTTGGGGAGGCGGTGGGCGCTGCCGGTGGCGTGGACAAGGATGAAGTATCCGGCGAGGAGCGCGCCGAGAATGAGGTCGAGGCGAATGGCGTGGGGGTGGAGGCGGGGAATAAGGAGAGCGAGTGCGACCGAGGCGGCGAGGATGCCCAGGAGGAAGAGCGAGCGGTGGCGGTGGTGGAAGCGATGGCGATGCAGGAGATCGCCAGTGTGGAGCGGGCGGGCATCGAGAAGGCGGGCGTCGAGCAGACGGTCGGCTGCATAGAGCATCCAGACGGCGATGGCCATGGCGGCGGTGGAGATGAGTGGAAGCGAGATGTGGACGGAGGCGGCGAGGAACCAGGTCCAGAGGACGGCGACGGTGGGGGCGTCGAGCGAAAGCAGATGCCAGAGGGCGAGGGGGCTGGAGATGCGGCGTTTCGGGCTGGCGGGGTGGGCAAGGGGAAGGGGAGAGAGGACGGCCACAGGCGATTGGATGCCACCCGGGTGCTTTCTTGGCAGCGGAGCTCGCGCGCGGGGGGCGACGAAGCTTGCGGGCACGGCGGGAGCAGACGACCGCACGGAAAGCTGGCCGCCATGCTACCTGGATACACCCCCGGACCCGGATTACATGTGGCTGGACCCACAGCGGTCTTTCCAGATAGCCCTCCGATATAGCCCCGATCGAAAGGTCATCGCAAGGCGTCCCGCAGCCGGTGATGCGAAGACACACCCGGTGCTCACGGCGGCAACGTCAGCTCCAGGTCGGGTCCGGAGATGATGCAGGCCGCGGCTATGCCACGCGTTCCACGTCGTGGCCAACCCGGCGCGGGGGCGTGGCGTGGGTTTGAAGGAGACGTTTGAGGTTCTTCCGGTAACCCCGACTCAAGGTGAGTTGCTTGCCGCACATCATGGTGAGTTGATACTCGCCGGTGTAACGGGGACGCATCTCCCGGATGCGATCCACATTGACGATGACCGATCGGTGTATGCGCACGAAGCGTCGTGAATCCAACGTCTTCTCATAGGATGAGAGCGTTTCACGAACCATCACCCGCTCGCCCTGCGGCCACACGACAAACTCGACATAGTTGCCGGCGCTCTCAATCCAATTGATGGAGCGGGCCGGCACAAACAGAATTCGTCCGTCTGCTTTGAGAGGAATTCGGTCCATATCCTGCGGTGAGAATGTTTCTGACATCGTAGCCCCAAGCTCTGGATGACATCGTGAGGTGCCACCGGTAAAGACCCGCTGTTGGCGATGCAGATCGCGTCCTGTACACGATCTGCATCGACGTCGCGAGATCGAAGTTGTCTGTCTCTCTGCAAGCTAGTGCATTGCGGTACACTCGCACAGAGCCACTTCATATCTTTGCGATGAGCCACAATTGTGGCGGACTGGAGCCAAGAAATGGCTCTTCTCACAGGGTCAAGCCACGCTCGAGGTCCGGCGAGGTGGCACAGTCCAGATAACGACTAGCTAGCCGGCTCACAGTTGATCATCCAGGGGATGTCGAACTGGTCGATGAACATGCCGAAGCGCTCGGCCCAGAAGGTTTTCTGGAGCGGCATTTTGACAGTGCCGTTTTCGGCGAGGACGTTGAAGAGCCTTTCCGCCTCGGCGGGATCTTTGGTGGTGATGGAGAGCGAGAAGCCGGCGGGTTTGGAGTAGTGCGCTCCCGGGGCATCCGAGCCCTGGATCAGCCGGTCGCCGACGGCGAGGGTGGTGTGCATGATCTTGCCCTGCCAGTCGGGCCCGACACTGGCGGCCATGGGCGATTGGCCGTGGGTCATGCTGAAGATGATCTTGCCGTTGAGGACTTGCTCGTAGAACTTGAACGCTGCCTCGCACTGACCGTTGAAGGTGATGTAGGGATTGACTTGCATGAGGAGACTCCTTTGGTGGTGATGTCTGGTTTCAGACGTTGAGGTTGACGCGGGTTGGAGCCGCGCTTACACGTTTCCCAGCGGGAGAAATTGTCGGAGACGGGGTTCGCGGAGCAAGAGTCCCACCCAGACGAGGAGGGCGACGTAGGCGGGGAAGAGGATGTGCGAGAAGAGGGGGTTGCCGACGCGCACCTGGGCCGAGATTGCGCCGCCGAGGTAGCCGGTGAGGAGAACGGCGCCGAGGATGGAGGTGCGCGGGATGAGGTAAAGGCCGATGCACAGAAGCAGGAGGACGCCGAGGCCGGCGGCGAGGCCTGCGGGATAGCCGAGCTTGGCCATGGCGTCGAGGACGGGCGCGGGTTTGACGAGCTTGGTGGCGCCATCCATGAGCAGAAAGAGGACGGGGATGGCGGTGAGGATGCGGCCGGTCCAGAGCTGCTTGTTGGTGGTTGCGGGTGTGAGTGGCGGCATAGTGCTTGGTCTCCGGGTGGGGGCGTTGTTCAGTTCGGGAAGGCAAGGCAACGGCGCCGTGTTGGCTGGATAGGCGTTTCGGTAGAGAAGCGGGTCCGTTCGCCTCGCTCAGGATGAAAAAATCAAAAAAGCTCCCCGCATGTTATCCCCGTACATGAGCCGACAGTATCCGGGTCCCAAGTTTTGGGAAAGCACTGCGGAGGTCAAAAGCGGGCACAAGGGTCATGCGCCTCGGCGAAGGATGACAACAAAATGGGCAAGGGTGACGGGGGCGAGGGCGACTGAGATTAGCCGCCAGCGATGGCGCCGATGATGAGCAGGGGTTCGGCGCCGGTGGCGATGGGTTGAGGGAGAGGCGTGTCGGGTGGCTCGTGGGAGAGGTCTTCGCTGCAGGCGAAGAAGCGTAGAAAGGGGCGACGCTGCTGGGTGACATGGTCGCGGATAGTTCCGCGAAGCATGGGGTAGCGGGCCTCGAGGGCATCGAGGACGGAGCGTTGCGTGGGCTGGCCGCCCACCTCGAGCAGGACCTCGCCTTTGATCTGCGCGAGTGTTCGGAGGTGGGCGGGAATATCGACGCGGATTGTGTTCATCGGGCGGCTCTGTAAGAGGAGGGATAAGTGCAACGAGAGGTGGTGGCAGCGCGGCGCGTGCAACGGATGGCCGCTGCCGCATCAGCTGGTGAGTGGACGATTGAGCTCCGTGCGCCAAGCGGCCGGATCGGGGCTGAGGTCGGGGCCGACGGCGTAGCGTTCCCACAGATCGGGCCCTGGCGTGTGCCCCCCGGCCGCGATCCAGGCGTTGAACTCTGCCCAGGCGGCGCCAAGGTTCTGATAGTCGCCGTGGTAGATGGTGCGGGCGACCTTCATGGCGGGCCACTGGCTGGGCTTGACACGATCGGCGGCGGCGATGGGAGCGGTGACTGGAAGACATATCTCGAAGTCGAAGGTGTCGGCGGGGTTCCGGAGGTGATGGGTGAACCAGGGTCCGGTGGCGGCGATGCCCTGGGCGGCTACGGCGGCCCGAACGGCCGCGAGACCGGGACCCATGACCTCCCGGATCTCATTGCGAGAAACGGTGAGGTGGAGGATGGCGGTGGGCTGGGCGGAGGTGTTGACGATCTGCGGTGTTTCCAGCATGACGTTAGAGCTCCTGCGTGACTTGGTCGTTCGGTCGTGGGCAACATCGACCTGAGTGGGTGGATTGGCAGCGCACCTCTGACAGTGGGACCTTTAGGGGAGGGTTTGGACCTCGACGGAGAGTACGGCGGGGAGGTCGCGGACGATGGGGGACCAGGTGTCTCCGGCGTCGGGCGATGCGTAGACCTGTCCTCCGGTGGTGCCGAAGTAGATGCCGCAGGTGTCGAGGGTGTCGACGGCCATGGCGTCGCGGAGGACGTTGACGTAGCAGTCGGTCTGGGGGAGGCCGCGGGTGAGGGGCTCCCACTGATGGCCGCCGGAGCGGGAGCGAAAGACGCGGAGTTTGCCGTCGAGGGGGAAGTGCTCGGAGTCGCTCTTGATGGGGACGACGTAGACGGTGTCGGGCTCGTGAGCATGGATGTCGATGGCGAAGCCGAAGTCGGTGGGGAGGTCGCCCGAGATCTCCTGCCAGGAGTCGCCGGCGTCGTCGGAGCGCATGACGTCCCAGTGCTTCTGCATGAAGAGGGTGCCGGGGCGCGAGGGGTTCATGGCGATGTGGTGGACGCAGTGGCCGACCTCGGCGGCGGGATCGGGGATGTGGTTGGAGCGGAGGCCGCGGTTGATGGGCTTCCAGGTTTCACCGCCGTCGTCGGTGCGGAAGGCTCCGGCGGCGGAGATGGCGATGAAGATGCGTTTGGGGTCGACGGGGTCAAGGAGAATAGTGTGGAGGCACATGCCGCCGGCGCCGGGAGCCCAGTGGGGACCGGAGCCGTGCTTGCGCAGGCCGGGGAGTTCGTGCCAGGACTGGCCGGCGTCGGTCGAGCGGAAGATGGCGGCGTCCTCGACCCCGGCGTAGACGGTGTCGGGATCGGTGAGCGAGGGTTCGAGGTGCCAGACGCGCTTGAACGCCCACGGGTGCGGGGTGCCGTCGTACCACTGGTGGGTGCCGGGGACGCCGTCGTAGGTGAACTGGTTGCCGACGGGGTTCCAGGTGGCGCCGCCGTCGTCGGAGCGCTGGATGAGCTGGCCGAACCAGCCACTGGACTGCGAGGCGTAGATGCGGTTGGGATCGGCGGGCGAGCCTTTGAGGTGGTACATCTCCCAGCCGGCGAAGTGGGGGCCGGTGACCTTCCAGTCTTTGCGGGTGCCGTCGGAGGTGAGGGTGAAGGCGCCTTTGCGTGTGCCTACGAGAAGTCGAACCATGCTCATCGTGCTTTCTCCTGCGTTCTGAGATTTGGGGCCCGGTGTTGCGTTTTTGCTATGCGGCAGAGTCGTCTTTGGCGCTGGGCTTGCGTGAGGTTGTGGAGGTGTCGGCGGCGCCGAACCTGGGCAGGAGCGGGGTGGGGTCGCGCTCCTGCCAGCGGCGACGGGTTTCGGTGAGGACGTATGCGCGATTTTTCGCCATCTCGGCCATGACGGCGCAGGGGGCTCCGGTCTCTTCGTGGCGTGCGCTCCAGAGGAGGAGTTCAAGGAGGACGGGGGCGAGGTCGATGCCTTTTTCGGTGAGGCGGTAGTGGATGCTGCGGGCGTCGGTAGCGGAGGTTTCGGCGGAGATGATGTTGACGGCTGCGAGCTTTTGGAGGCGGTCGGCGAGGATGTTGGTGGCGATGCCTTCGCCGGCTTCGAGGAACTCCTTGTAGGTGCGGTAGCCGCGAACCATGAGGTCGCGGATGATGAGCAGGGACCAGCGATCGCCGAACATTTCGAGCGAGATGCTGACGGGACAGCCGGAGCGTCGCTTTGATTTGGCTCTTTCGGGCACTGGGAAACTGTAAGTTATCTGCTTGCGATTTGCAAGTGAAATGGTTTGGGAAAGGCAACCCACCCTTTCGCGGTGGGACTGCGAGAGGATGGGCCACCCGGTGGTGATGGGGCGGCGAGAGGATGAGGAACGCGGGTGATGGGGGGAGTGCGAGGGCTTGCGTGGTGCCTAAAGGGTGGGGTCGGCGGGGGGTGCTTCGGGATGGGGTGAGGCGGGCGCGGCGGTGGACCAGAAGGCGGGGTCGATGTCGGGGAAGATGCCGTCGCGGAGGTTGATTTCGTCCAGGCGGGTTGCCTGTTCGGGGGTGAGTGCGCCGGTGGCTTGAAAGGCCTCCCAGATGGTTTTCAGATCGGTGAATTGATCGTTGTGGGTCAGAAAGCGGGCCTCGGCGTAGTCGCGGGCGGCACCGGTGGTGATGAGGAACTGCCAGTCGGAGGACTCGAGGAGGAGGAGTTCGCGGCAGAGCTGCTGGACGATGCGGGTGGCGAGATCGGAGTCGCGCCAGCGGCCGGCGGTGGCGACCTCGCGGAGGTAGATCTCGGCGGGGTAGATGTGTGTGTAGGTCCAAGAGGTCTCGGGGTTTAGCCAGACCTGGTTGTTGCCCTCCGCGCCCCAGGAGCCCTCGTGCATGGAGATGGAGTTTGAGGGGGGATGTCGGTCGAGGAACTCGGCGCAGCTGATGAGCTGGATTTGCCGGGGTCGCTGGACTTCCGGAGCGAGGTGGGGGCTGGACTCTGGGGCGGAGTTGTGGCTGTGGAGGGCGCGGGCGACGGCTTCGAGCCAGAGCGGGCCCTCGGCCCACCAGTGGCCGAAGAGCTCGGCGTCGAAGGGGGAGCAGAGGATAGGCGGGGTCTCCCGGTTGAAGCTGGGGGAGAGCGCCTCGAGGACGAGGTGGGCGAAGTGGGCGGCGTGGTGCTTCACCTTTTCCGCGGCTTCCTCAGGGAGATAGGGCTCCTTGCTGCCCATGTCGACGCGGGGACCGGTGACGCGCCAGTAGCGATGACCTCCGGGCCAACGCTTCTTATGAAAATCGAGATAGACGCTGTCGCCGGGATAGCCGGTCTCGCCGGACCAGACCTGGGCGCCGGTGCGAGGATCGCGCGGGAAGATGGCGACTCGGCTCCGATCGTCACCTGTGCTGGAGGGGCTATGGACTAGGTGCGGCTGGTAGATCCGGTGGTCGATTGCCTGGGCCTCGGGTACGTGGCGGTCCTGGAGGCGGTAGGGCGAGGCGACGGGGAAGGACTCTTCGACGAGGTGCGTGTCGACGAAGAAGAACTCCAGGCCGGCCTCGGAGAGGGCCTGTTCGACGCCCATGCGATCAAATCCGGGAGCGGCGGGGGAGCCGTCTGCGTTGGGGACGGGGTAGTTCCATAGGCCGGCGGGGCGGTAGCCGCACTCGGGAACCCAGATGCCGCGAGGGTGCTTGCCGAAGTGACGGATGTGAGTGGCGATGGCGACGCGGACCTGGGCGCGGACGCTCTCGTCAGTGCCGAGCAGGGGCATGTAGCCGTGGGTGGCGGCGCAGGTGATGATGCTGATGAGGCCGGTCTCGTCGAAGTGTCTGAAGCCCTGGATGATGCTGCCGTTGACGGCGTCGAAGTCGATGAGGGCATCGGAGAAGAAGCGGTTCCAGAAGCGGGCGAGATGGGCGTAGTGGAGCTCGCCGGACTGGGTGAAGAAGGCTTCGTCCTCCTGGGCGGAGACGATTTTGCGGTTGAGGTAGCGGGGGAACTCGGCGAGAAAGATGGGATGGGCGAGCTGCTCGAGGAGGATGGGGGAGAGGTTGAGATTGCAGTTGAAGCGGATGCCGTCGCGCTCGAGGTTGCGGAGGACGCGGAGGAGCGGGAGGTAGGTCTCGGCCGCGGCTTCGTGGAGCCACTCCATGCCGTGCGGCCAGGTGCCGTGGTTGACGACGTAGGGCAGGTGCGCGTGCAGGGTGAGGGTGAGGAAGCCTGCGGGGTTGCGGGGAGGTGCCTGCGCCAAGACGAGACCTCGGTCGATGCGGGTGTGGGTTCCTACCCGATCGCCACTTCAGGTTGGGATATCACGGTGGAGCTCTACGCGTCTACGGGAATGGAAGATGCCACGGAACCTTGGTGTGGCTCCGTGGCGGAAGAATCTCAGATGCGAAGGGCTGGACGCTAAACAGAGCAGGCGGAGTTTAGTTGAGGGGGTGCCGGTGCAGGCTTGGATGGTCCTGCTGGATCTGCTGGTCCGGCTGGGGCTGCTGATCTTGCTGATTTTGCTGATCGGCCTGACCTCTGGAGCGGGCGTCGTCCCGGGTGGGCACACGGACGCTGACCGAGTTGGAGAGGCGAAAGGGGACAAGGCTTTCGGACGGGATCTGGACCTGCTGTCCGCGGGTGACGGCGTTGATGCCGGCACCGGTGCCACCACCTGCTGCCGCGCCGATGGCGGCGCCTTTGCCACCGCCGAAGATGCCTCCGAGGATGGCTCCGGCGGCGGCGCCGGCACCGGTCTTGATGGCGGTGTTTTTGCCACGCGACGCGCCTTGCTTGGAGAAGGGCTCGGTGGAGACGGGGATGCGGTCACCGCGACGCGAGATGCCGGTGACCTCGATGGTGAGGAGCGAGTTTCCCTGGAAGTGGGCGGCCTCCTGCACGGCGTCGACGCGGCCGCTGACGGCCGAGCCCTGGGGGATGGCGACGAGGCCATCGACGACCACATCGGAGGCAACAGTGCCGGAGAAGCTCTGGCCCTGCTGGGTGGTGGCACTATCCAGGGTCTGGGTGATCCGGACGGGGATGGAGGTGCCGGCGGGCACGTTGACTGTGCGGAAGGCGGGCTGCTGGGGCACTGCCGTCTGCTGGGATGTGGGTTGCTGGCCGGAACGATCGGTTGGTACTGTGACCGGCGGGGGTGAAGGCTGGTCCTTGCCGGCGATCTTCTGCCGATCCACGGCGGCCGAGGGTTTTGTGGGGATGGTGCGGACGCGGCTGGGTGGGGTATTGACACTGGCCGCGGGAGCCGGTGCGGGCAGGTATTGCGGCGGAGGGACGTTTGCGGCACTCTGGACGGTGAGGTTGTTTAGGACGGTTCTGACGCCGGAGACCTGAGAGGCGTCGTTTCCGGCGAGGACGCGGGCGGCGTCGCTGGTCACGGACCCGTTGAGGGTGGCGACGCCGTTCTGGACGGAGGACTGGATGGGTTCGGAGCCGAGGGCGGAGTCGTTAGCGAGCCGTGTCTGGACGGCGGCCGTCACGGTGGCGTCGTCGGCCGCGGGCTTCTTGCAGCCGGTGGCAATGAGGGCGGCGGAGAGAGAGAGACAGGCGGCGAAGCGATGCGATGTGTTCATGACAGGACCTCTCAGTAAGTGGGACGGCGCGGGGCGGAAGACGTTTGCTGCCCCGGACAGATCAAACGATCGAGCTGGCATGGTTTTGCCGATTGACCGACGCCTTGTACGCAATTGTAGCGGGACAAGGGCAGGTGATGGCTCCGAATCGTCGCATCCCCGGGGAAGGAGCAGGCATGTTTGGCGGAGAAGATCGAGAGAAGGGAGATAGGCGGGGCAGGATTTAAGCGCAGGAATTGGGCGCAGGATCCAGTGGGCGGCGCAACCTGCTGGGAGCAGCACGCATCCACACAAATACGGATGCGTGCTGCACAGAACCAGCGTTCCTTTTCGAGGCGCTGAAAACTCGAAGCCGGGCAACAGGGTTCGCGTCTTCGCAAACGTTTGAAATTCAGAGATGGACGAGGAGATACATATGTCTGAGTACGAGAGCGGTGGAAGCGGAAGTGGATTCGGATGGTTTCTGGCTGGTCTTGGAGTAGGCGCACTGGTTGGTGTTCTGTACGCGCCGAAGGCCGGCAAGGATACCCGTGACGATTTGTTGGCTGCCTCCATGGATGCAAAGGACAAGGCAGCGGTTCTGGCGCAGCAGGGGCGCGATAAGGCCACTGAGCTTGCGGAGCAGGGCAAGCAGCAGGTGAGCGAATACGTTGACCGCGGCAAGGATGTGATCGATAAGGGCCGCACACAGTGGTCGCAGTATGTCGACAAGGGTAAGGATCTGGTGCAGGGCCAGCAGGACAAGGTCACGGCTGCCGTGGATGCGGGGAAACAGGCGTACACCTCGACCACGCAAGAGGGTCAACCGCTGAAATCGTAGTTTGAAGCAACGAAGCAGAGAGGGGTCCGGCTGAATGGCCGCGGTTTTCGCGGCCAGGGAGGCTGGGCCCCCGTGTCTTGAGAAAAGGGGTTTGCATGGGACCGGCGCGATTAATATCGATGGTGTTGTTTCAAGGTGGAGATGCTGCGAGTTCCGACAGCTTTCACTGGCTGGTGATATTTGTCGGAGTGATCGCGTTTTGCAGCTTTGTGCAGTTTCTGGTGTTTGCCGGCGCAGCGATTGCCGCGCTCAAAGCCTACAAGAGTGTGTCGGCCGAGGTTGGCGTCTTGAAGCAGAAGGCGATGCCGATCATAGCGTCCGCGCAGGGCGTCGTAGATGACCTTCGACCCAAGGTGAAGGCGGTTGCGACGAAGGTGCAGGAGATTGTGGAAGACGCGACACCAAAGGTGAAGACGGTAACGACAAATGTTGCCGACATGAGCACGGTCGCGCGGAACAAGGTTCACGAGTTTGAAGCGACACTGGATAAGGCGAACGAGACCGTTCGAGCTGCCAACGACAAGACGAGGGCGCAGGTGGATAAGGTCGACGGAATGGTGTCTTCCGCTCTGAAGGCGACCTCAGACGTTGGAAACACAATCCATCGCGGCATCAAAACCCCTGTGATGGAAGTCGCGGGCGTGGTGAATGGTTTGAAGGCGGCGCTGGATGTTTTGGTAGGACGGACGAAGGTGCCTGGCCGAGGTCTGGAGGAAGAATTTAGACGGGGCGGCGCTCCCGGTCGAACTGCTGGAACTGGCCCGGTGCGTGTTCCGGCTCCTGAGACCTTCGACCCATCTTCGAATGTTGCTCCAAGTCCGGGGGCCGCAGAGGTGGTTGAAAGATTCCGGAGCGAGAAGGGCAAGCCGACTTACTAGATGTTGTGTATCCGGTTTTATTGGGGGCGGCTGACTATCCAGCCGCCCCCGACTACGTCGTCCCCCTGATAGAAGACGGCAGCCTGGCCGGGAGTGACGGCGCGTTGGGGCTGATCGAACTCAGCAATCACATGGGTGGTATCCAGGTGGCGGAGGGTGGCAGGTGCAGGCTCGTGCCGGTGGCGGATCTTGACCGAGACGCGGATCTCTTCGGACTCGCGGAGTGTAGGGATGGTGATCCAGTTGAGGCGGCAGGCGACGAGATCGCGGGTGAAGAGATCGGTGTCGGAGCCAACGGTGACACGGTGTCCAATCGAGTCAGACTCTGGATGGATGGAGAGGACGTAGAGCGGGTTGGGCGAGCTTAGGCCGAGGCCCTTGCGCTGGCCGACGGTGAAATTATGGATGCCGGCGTGAGTGCCGATAACCTCGCCGGTGGTGGTGACGAGCTGGCCAGAGGTGTCGGGCATGGGCTGGTTCTGCTCGTCGAGGTAGGCGGCGAGGAAGGCGGAGTAGTCGCCGCCGGGGATGAAGCAGATCTCCTGCGAATCGGGCTTGGCGGCGACGGCGAGGCCCGCCTCGGTGGCCAACTGGCGGACGGCTGGCTTCTGCATTTCGCCGAGGGGAAAGAGGGTGTGGCCGAGCTGGTCTTGAGTGAGGCCGAAGAGGAAGTAGGTCTGGTCTTTCGAGCGATCGGCGGGGCGGGAGAGGATCCAGCGGTTGCGGATGGAGTCGAAGCGATTGCGAGCGTAGTGGCCAGTGGCGATGCGGCTGGCGCCGATCTGGCGGGCGGTGACCAGGAGCTGATCGAACTTGATGTGATTGTTGCAGAGGGTGCAGGGGATGGGGGTGCGGCCGGCGAGGTAGTCGGCGACGAAGGGCTTGACGACGTCGGCCTCGAAGCGCTGCTGCTGATTGACGAGGTAGTAAGGGATGCCGAGCTGTTCGGCGACGCGGCGGGCATCGTGGACGTCGTCGATGGAGCAGCAGCGGCCCTGGACCTCCTCGGGCATGCCGTCGTGACCGGCGAGTCGACGCTGGTTCCAAAGCTGGAGGGTGAGGCCGACGAGGGTGTGTCCCTGCGCACGCAGGAGGGCGGCGACGGCGGAGGAGTCGACGCCTCCGGACATGGCTACGGCAATAGTTTCGGGCTGGAGCATCTGTTTCTATTTTCGCAGAGATCGGCGGGGATGGCGGGCGACGATGCCGAATGACCAGCCTGAGGCGTTGGAGGTCATGTGACGGCTGGAAAGATATTCCGCCAGCGGCTACAGGAGCGACGACCGGCTCGTAAGATCGAAGGGCGATGAACCTCCCCCAAGCTGCGTGGCCGCCGTCTCTCTTCCCTCGAGCTGGACTTTGCCGCGCCCGGCTTGGATTCGCCGGGGTGATGACGGTGCTGGCCCTAATGTCTGCGAGTGGAAGGGGACTTGCGCAAGCGGTCGAAGATGGACTGGCGGAGGGACCGCGGCCGGCGGCGGGACTCTCGTTGGCGAAGCTGGGGGAGGGGCCCGGGACGGCTGATACGGAGAGTCTGGGGCAGAGTGCTTCGCAGGCGTCGCCGCTGGCGCAAACCTCGCAGGGGTCAGGAGTGCAGCAGCCTTCGGGGATCGCGCCATCGCGGGTGAATGCGGGATCGAAGGCGACGCCGGGACCGTTGACGCAGGCGGAGCGCACGCAGTATGTGCTGCGGCAGCTGGCGGCGCCGGAGCATGTGTTTGGGTACTCTGCGAGTGCGTTGTTTCACATGGCGAATCCGCCGGGGAATGGAAGCACCTATTACCCGAAGCAGTGGCGCGTGGGGGGACCGGGGTTTGGGCGGAACTTCGGGGATGCGGCGGCGGAGGATCAGACGAAGCATGTTGGGAAGTATGTGAGTGGAGCGGTGCTGCGGGAGGACCCGCGGTACTACCCGTCGGCTGACAGCAATCTTGGCAAGCGGGCGATGCATGCCGTTCTGTTTACGCTGGTCGACCGGTCGAACGATGGGGCTCGCCGACCGGCTATTTCGAATCTGGTGGGTGCGGCCGCGGGAGGTTATGTGGGGGATGCGTACCTGCCACCGGGATTTCGCAACCAGGCGCATGCGACGCAGCGCTCGCTGGTGAATCTGGCGGGGTTTGCGGGGGAGAATGTGGCGGCGGAGTTCAAGCCGGAGATTCGGGAGGTGTTGCTGAAGCTGCACCTGCCGTTTGTGCGGTGAGAACGACTGAGATGGAGGGCTAGACCGGTACCGGCATGCTGGTTTATCAGGCAGAGTGGGGGTCGGATTCGGGGTCTTGCACGGCCGAGGTCGCTGCTTGCAGGTGCGCTCTGGAATTCGTCGGATGCCTAAACAAAGGAGGGGTGCCTGGGTGTGCATCCTAAGAGTGAAGCCGGTATGCGGTCGGAGCGTGGCGTGGGTTTTGAATGGGCGCGGGCAACGATGAGGATGGGGCTAATGGGTCTGGCGAGCTTAGAGAGTTCGACGAGTGAGCTAAAGGGGGAGTCAGTGCACGACCCCGTGGAGGGAGAGCGGGGCTGGCGGAGCATTGTGCTGTTTCTGCTTTCGCTGACGGCGGTGGGGCTTTCGCTGGCTTTGGCGCGGCCGTTCCTCGCTGCGATCGTGTGGGCGATTGCGCTGGCGGTGGCGACGCGCAAGCCTTACGTGTGGCTGCTACACCGGGTGAAGCAACCGACGGTGTCGGCGGTGCTGGTTTTGCTGGCGGTGATTCTGCTGCTGCTGGGGCCGATGTTCTTCCTGCTGCAGGATCTGGGTGGGCAGATCTTCGGGTTGGTCTCGCTGTTTCAATCGGGAGCGGCGCAGGACTGGTTTTCCAATACGGTCGACAACTATCCACGGGTGGGCCATCTGCTGCACCGGATATCGGGGGTGGTGAGTCTGCGGCAGGCGACGCAGGCGGGGGCGGGATTGCTGGCGGGGTGGTTGCGCGGGCTGGTGAGCGGATCGATTACGGTCGCGACCCAGCTGGTGCTGATGTTGTTTACGCTGTTTTTTTTGCTGCGGGATGGGGAGAAGGCGGAGCGGGCGCTGCGGTCGTTGCTGCCGATGAGTGACTGGCACGCGGGCGAGTTGATGGCGCGGATGAGCGACTCGATCTCAGCCTCGGTGCAGGGAAGCTTGACGATATCAGAGATTCAGGGGACTTTGGGCGGTGTGATGTTCTGGATTCTGGGGGTGCCCAATGCGCTGATCTGGGGTGTGGTGATGGCCGTGCTGGCGACGGTTCCATCGCTGGGGACCTTTTGCGTGTGGATGCCGGTGGCGGTGTACCTGGCGGTGACGGGCCATGTAGTGAAGGCTGCGATTCTGGCGGGGTGGGGGATGTTTGTGATCGGGACGGTGGACAACCTGCTGTACCCGACGCTGGTGGGATCGAAGCTACGGATGCATACGGTGCCGGTGCTGTTCGCGGTGCTGGGCGGCATCGGGCTGTTTGGAATTACCGGGATTGTGTTGGGGCCGCTGATTCTGACGATCACGATGACGCTGCTGCGGTTCTGGAGTCCGAAGGTGCTGGCGGGTGATAAGGCTGGTTGAAGGCAGCTATCGAGAAGCCGACACCTGTTTATTCAAGGAGCGGAGCAACAACTGACCTGAGTCGGAGAACGTTTCGGTAGCTAACGGCGTTGATGTTGAGGCACCGTGCAATCAAACTGCAATGCAGTCTGCAAGAGAGATTGCTGCATCGATTACCGCGTCACTTCTTCTCTGTCTGCCGCAGGAAGTCGATGAGGTACTGCTTCCAGATGCTGGCGACGGTGTGAGTGCCGTGGCCGCGGGTGGCGTCGGTGATGGGGAGGAGGATGAATTTGGCGTGGGGGATTTGTTTGGAGAGGCGTTCGGCGATGCCTAGTTCGGGTGGGTTGATGAAGTCGTCGGCGGAGTTGATGTAGAGGACGGGGGCGGTGATGGTGGAGAGCTTGGGCTCGGGGTTGTAGTTGCGCGAGGCGTTGACGTAGTAGATGAGGTTGTTGGCGTCGGTGTGGGCGACGGTGCGGGCGAGGTAGTCTTCGACGAACTTTTCGGCGGACTCGCGGGTGGGGTAGAGCTTCTGCATCTGGAGGGGAGCGGAGCCCATGATGAGGAGCATTTCGTTGGCGGTGCGGAGGCCGAGGGTGGGTTCGGTGGTGTAGTCGCCGTTGTGCCAGGCGGGATCGCGCTTGATGTTCTCAATGGCCATGTAGCGCATCATGCGGTTGCGTCCGGCGAGGGTGGTGGGGAGGCAGGCGAAGGGGGCGAGGGCGTCCATGAATTGGGGGTAGGTCTCACCCCAGACGAAGCCCTGCATGCAACCCATGGAGGTGCCGAGGATGAGGCGGAGGTGGTCGACGTGGAGGCCTTCAATGAGCATGATCTGCTGGGAGCGGACCATGTCGTCGTAGTCGTAGTGGGGGAAGCGCATGTGGAGGCCGTCGGAGGGTTTGGAGGAGTCGCCCTGGCCGATGTCGTCGGGGAGGATGAGGAAGAATTTGGTGATGTCGAGAGGCTGGCCTGGGCCGAAGAGGACGTCGGAGAAGGCGGGGTTGAGGAGCGAGTGGGCGTCGGCGCCGGTGCCGTGGAGCAGGAGGATGGCGTTGTCGGTGTGGCCCCCGGCGTCGCGGTGCGGGGTGCCGAGGGTGAGGAAGTGGAGGTGGAGTTTGGGGAGGGTTTCGCCGGACTTGAAGTGGAAGTCGGGGATGTCGAAGGCGCCGTCGTGGGTGGGCCAGTGGGAGGCGGGCTGGTTAGCGGGGGCCTGAGCGGGAGAGGGTGTCTGGGCAGGAGCGAGGGTAGAGAGGAGAAGGGTGAGGAGGGTAACGGAGATGTGCATGGGCAGGATCCTGTGGGGTTCTGGGAGGGGGTGATTTGAGGAGATTGCGGATGAATTTGGGTGAGATCGTACGTCGTTCGGTTCACCGGGACAGGAGGATTCTACGGTACTTCTGTACCTCTCTGGGCTAGTCTTCACACAGCGCGACTGCGCTTTTCGGAGAATTATCATGAAGAAGTCCATCGTTTCCATCGCTGCCCTCGTTGTTCTTTCCATCTCCACCCTGCCCGCTTCGGCTGCGATGGGTGGCTGCAATCCACGTCCGCAGGCTGCCAGCGCGGATTCATCTTCGGCAAGCTGGATCGATGGAGCGTTCGCCGCAGCGGCTGCGATGTTCGGTCTGTAAAAAGATCGCACCATAGCGGAGAGAGCTCCGCTGAGGTTTGTCGTGAATCTTTCTCTCGTGGCAAGAGTGTTGTGGGCGGCTGATTTTTTTTTACACGCCGCCCTCCTCTTCGTTCTGCTCGATCGGCGGAGATACCGGGTTGTGCCTTGGTTCACTGCCTGGATTGCGTCTGGGATGGCGTTCACCGTGACGTTGTTTCTGAGCTACCGGTTCAGCTCGCACCACGTGTACGGGATCATCTACTGGACAGCCGACTTTTTCGATCTGCTGCTACAGGTTGCCGTGGTGCTGGAGATTGCGCGCAATGTTCTGCGCCGGAGCGGACGATGGGTGGAGGGGGCGCGGGTGCGTCTGGCGATGATGGGAGCAACCGCTCCCGTGGTTGCGCTGGTGATGGCCTGGGCGATGAAACCTGCGGCGGCGACGAAGCTGGACGGTTGGGAGGCGCGCACGAGCCTGTTTACGACGATTCTGATCTGCCTGCTGTTTACGGCGGTGATGGCGGCCTCGCAGCAGCTGGGACTGGGGTGGCGAAGCCATGTGATGCGCGAGGGCTATGGCCTGACGGTATGGGCGCTGGTGGCGTTCGTCACGGATACGCTGCATGCGTACTGGAGGACGGCGGGACATTTCGCGGCGCTCGAGCATGTCCGGATGGCGTTCTACCTGGGATCGCTGGTGTATTGGGCGGTGGCGTTCTGGATTCCGGAGCGGGAGCCGGCTCCTGCTGGGACCGACACAAATAAAAGTTTAGAAGCGCTTGGAAGGCGATTAGACTACGAGGTGTCGCGTAGCGCTTCCTCGACTGATGGAGCACCCCCCAGATAATGTTCCTCTTTCTTCTCGTAACGATGCTTGTGGGTGTAGCTGGATACCAGATCCACTTTGTGTCTCGCCGGCGGAGGCTGGCGGCGCGGAGTTGGGATGAGGTTCTGGGCCGGGTTGAGCAGGTAAATTTCGAGGGGCTGCGATCGATTGCGGACTGTTATCTGCAGCCGGATAAAGACCAACTGCGGATCGAACCCGACGCGATATGGGAGATGGCGGGTGGGCTGGAGGGCGTTGGCCGATTGAAGGCGAATGCGGCGGTGATGCTGGAGCTGGCGGTATTCGCGGAGCGCTGGAACGGGGAACAGGGGCCGGTGATTTCTGAGATGATTCGGCGAGATGCGGTTCGGCTAAACAGGGCTGTGACGTGCATCCAGCTGGCGTACCTTTTCCGTTTGGGTTTTGTTCGCGTGCCGTTCTATTTGCAGGAGGTCTCGGCCGCCTACTACCTGATGCGCGGACGGCTGCTTGGGCTTTATCACAACAGCCATATTGGGCTGCTGCCGCGGTTGGAAGCGGCGATCTGATCGAAGCTTGCAGCTTCATTCGAGGGTTAAGAACGCGTCTTCGCTTCGCGACGTCATCGAGAGCACAGCCGTGGCGGCTCGTATCTCAGTGGTAGAGAAGCAGGTTCCTCGCTCCGCTCGGAACGACGACAAGAAAAAGCAAAAGCAACAACCAAAGAGGATGCAGCCTCCGTGCGTTGCACACCAAAGCACGGCAGCGGTCATGAGAGGCAGTTGCCCGCTATTGCGGGTCGTCGTCGTCGGACGGCTTCTCGGGGATTGACTGGATTACGGTTAGGGGTTTGGTGATGTCGTCGAGGTAGCCGGGGGTGCCGTCGGTGCGTTCGAGGCGCGGGTAGCGGGGGCCGTCGTGATAGTCGAGGTCGGCGGTGGTGATGAAGGTGTCGGCCTGGGTGATGAGGTGGATGGGATCGGAGTTGCCCTTTGCCTGGACGATGGCTTGCTTGATCGCGTCAGGGGAGAAGACGTGGCCATTGACGGCGACGATCTTCTGTCCGGGAGCGAGGCGGGCCTTGTCGGCGGGTGAGTTCCAGCGAACGTCGGTGACTGCCCCGTCGGGGGTGACGCGGAGACCGACGGAGTACCAAATATTGAGGCCGCCGCCGCGGCGACCGCCGGCTGAGGCCATGGTGCGCTCGGACGGGTTGGGTTTGTCGGTGTAGATGAGCTTGTAGCCGCCCGCCTCGATGCCGGCGAGGTCGGCGTGGGGATTGATGTTATCGACGCGGTCGCGGAGGAAGGTGGCCCAGTCGTACTTGACGACCTGGTTGAGGTCGGCGATGAGCTCTTTGCGGTCGTAGGTGACGATGACGGGGCCGGTATTTCCACCTTTGCCGAGGAAAATGTGCTGGAAGTCGTCGAGTGACTTCTGATTATTGGTGAGCTTGCGGATGAGGGTATCGGCGTCGAGCCAGAGGAGTTCGCCCTCCTGGTAGTAGTCCTGGCCGCGCTTCCAGTTGGCCCAGGCGGGGGCGCCGCCGCGGAGAATGCTGGCGGCGATGGCGGTGTCTTCGGTGGGTCGCCACTCGCGGCCGGGCTTGTAGTCGAGGTTGGCGGCTGAGATGGCGAGCATGTCGCGGTACTGGGCCTGGGATTTGAGGTTGGAGCGGGCGGCGAGAACGTTGCCGAGGTACTGGGTCATGCCCTCGTAGACCCAGAGGAGTGAACCCTGCTGCATCTTGTTGAAGTCGGTCTGGTAGAGGTTGAAGGGGCGGCGGTACTTGCCGTTCCAGGAGTGGGTGAACTCGTGGGCGAGGAGGTCGGCCTCGGCGAGCTGATGCTTGGGGTCGGAGAAGCCTTTTTCGCCGATGCCGTTATCGGAGGACTGTCCGTGCTCGAGACCCTCGCCGCCGGCGACGTCGGAGAGGGTGAGGAGGAAGTGGTACTGGTTGTAGTGGTGCGATTTGTAGAGGGCGTCGGCCTCGCGGACGAGGTTGGCGATCTCGGCGAGGAGCGCGGGGCGGAGGTTGGAGTCTTCGGGGGAGTCGGAGACGACGTCGATGAAGTGGGCGGGCTTGATCTCGGGGGCGAGGGGGAACTCATGGAAGTACTCGCCGGCGATGATGGGGGAGTCTTCGAGCTGCTCGACGTTGGTGGCGGCGAAGTGGGTGGTGCTGAATCCCGTGGCGCCTCCTCCGATGCCGTTCGCTACGGCTCCGGTCTCGGCGGGCCCGAGTGGGGTGAGAGCTGTGCCGACGCCCCAGTTGTAGGGGACTTTCACGGACGGCTGGATGGGGATGTCGCGGACGGGGGTGTTGGCGGGGTAGAGGAGGAGCTTTTCCCACTCGAGGACGGCCATTTTTTGCGAGAGGCGGGCGGTGACGATGCAGTCGAGGTGGGCGTGGAGGGTGGTGACGCCGGGGGGGACGGTGACGTGGAACTGGTAGAGGTCCTGGTCGTCGCGGCGCCACTTGAGGGGTTGGCCGTTGGCGGTGAAGACGACGCCGGTGATGTCATCGACGGGGCCTGTCGGGCGGTGATTTCCGGGGATCCACTGGGGCGTGGTGAGGGCGACGGGGCCGGGTTTGACGGGGATGTCGACCTCGGCGTGATAGAGCTTGCGGGGCGCGTCGGACAGGTCGGCGGTGATGAGGATGGGGGTCTTTTGCGCGAGGACGGCGGAGGCGGTGAGGAGCAGGGGAGCGGCGGCGAGCAGGGTGCGGCGGGGCGGGGCGATCATTGGGGGGTGAGAGACCTCGTCTTGCGATTTTAGCGGGTGACGGTTTGGATACGGTGGTTTGGGACGAAATGCAAGGGGGTCTCGATGGTGAAGCTGTGCGTTGCGCCGGTCGAGATGACGGCGCTGGAGGTGTTTCGATCGACATGGCGGCTACGCCAGAGTCAAACGGATCACAGGTCTCTCGATATTAAAGGGCGGCTTCGATGGCGCTGGTAAGGCGGGGGTCGGTGGGGAGAACGTCGGGGGCGAAGCGGGCGATGATCTCGCCGTTGCGGTCGATGAGGAACTTTTCGAAGTTCCAGAGGATGCCGGGTTCGGGATTTGTAACGATGTTGGGGCCGGTGGTGGCGAGAAAGCGATCGAGGTTGGCGCGGAAGCCGGCGTCTCCGATCTGAGCGGAGGGTTTGGCTTCGATGAGGAAGTTGTAAGGCGGGTGGGTGTCCGGGCCGGTGACGGGGATTTTTTCGAACAGGGGAAAGGTGACGGAGAAGCTGGTGGAGCAGAATTTCTCGATCTCCTGATTGGAGCCGGGCTCTTGTCCGGCGAAGTCATTGGCGGGAAAGCCGAGGATCTCGAAGCCGCGCTGCTTGTAGGTCTGGTAGAGCTGTTCGAGGCCCTCGTATTGCACGGTGAGACCGCATTTGGAGGCGACGTTGACGATGAGCAGGACCTGTCCGCGAAAATCCGCGAGGGAGGCGGCTTTGCCAGTGATGCGGTTGACCGGGAGATCGTAGAGCGAGGTGGCGACGGGCATTGCGGACTCCTTTTTGGCGGGTAAAGGTTGCGGCGTAGCTGATGAAGGTATAGACGATTATAGGTTGTGGCGTGAAGAAGGCAGGCATCGAGGCTTGACCCAGGCAGTAGGATCAGAAGCGGTTATGGCGATCAACGATGTTTTATTTGGTAAGCCGCTGGCGACGAGCGAAGAGCGCGCGGAGCATATTGGAGTTGCGGCGGGCATTCCGATCTTCGGTCTGGATGGTCTGACAAGCGCAGCATACGGCCCGGAAGCCGCGATGACGCTGCTGATTCCGCTAGGAGTTCTCGGAATTCATTATATTGTTCCGATTATTTCGGCGATCTTAATTTTACTGGGGATCGTCTACTTCAGTTACCGGCAGACGATTGCGGCGTACCCGGGCGGGGGCGGCTCCTACACCGTGGCGACGGAGAATCTTGGGGATAAAGCGGGGCTGCTGGCCGCGGCGGCGCTGATGATCGATTACATCCTGACGGCGGCGGTGGGAATATCTGCGGGTGTGACGTCGTTGACCTCTGCGATACCGAGGCTGCAGCCGCACACCCTGCTGCTATGCGTGGTCATTCTGATCATTCTTGCGATTGTGAATATGCGCGGAGTTCGGGATACGGGTACCGCCTTTATCGCGCCCACGTTTTTGTTTGTCGCGACGCTGCTGACCCTAATTGGAGTGGGTGTTTATAAGACGATTGTTGCGGGGGGGCATCCGCTACCGGTTCAAGCCTTGCCGCCAGCGTTGCCGGCGACGGTGAAATACCTGGGCATCTGGATGCTGATGAAGGCGTTTGCGAGTGGGTGCGCGGCGATGACGGGTGTGGAGGCGGTGTCGAACGGGGTGATGGCGTTCGGGGAGCCGAGGGCGAAAAAGGCGCAGCGGACGTTGACGGTGATCATCGCTATTCTGATGGTGCTGCTGTTCGGGATTTCTTACCTGGCGAAGACCTACGGGATTATGGCCATGGAGCCGGAGGAGGCTGGGTATCAGAATCTGCTGAGTCTTCTGCTGACGGCGGTGTTTGGCCGCGGCTGGTTTTACTTTCTCACCATGGGCAGCGTGCTGTTGGCGCTGGCGTTGAGCGCGAACACGGCATTTGCGGATTTTCCGCGGCTGACGCGGGCCATCGCGACCCATGACTACCTGCCGCATGTGTTTATCCTGCGCGGGCGGCGTTTGCTGTTCTCGCACGGGATTTACGCATTGACGGGATTTACGGCGGTGATCCTGATCCTGTTCAAGGGCGTGACGGACCGGCTGATTCCGCTGTATGCGATCGGTGCGTTCCTGGCGTTCACGTTGAGCCAGGCGGGCATGGTGATTCACTGGAAGAAGGAACCGGCGCATCCTGGGCGAAGCTGGCACATGTTCGTCAACGGGATCGGGGCGGTGGCGACGGGGCTTACGACGATAGTTGTGCTGGTGGCTAAGTTCAGGGCGGGCGCGTGGGTGACGGCGCTGCTGGTGCCGGCGTTGATTTGGATGATGGTGAGCGTACGGCGGCATTACATGTGGGTGAAGGGCGAGATGGAGGACATCACGCCGCTGCGGCTGACGGGTTTGCAGGAGCCGCTGGTAGTGATTCCGATGGCGAGGTGGGACAAGATCACGGAGAAGGCGCTGCGGTTTGGGCTGTTGCTGTCGAAGGAGATCAAGGTGGTGCATATCCACTCCGACGACCTGGAGGCGGCGGACGAGGGGTTGGAGGCGGTGTGGGACGAGCTGATCATGACTCCGATCCGGCAGGAGAAGCTGCAGGAGCCGCAGCTGATTACGATTCCATCAACCTATCGGTTCGTGATTTCGCCGCTGATGGATTACATCCTGAAGCTGGAGGATGAGAATCCTGGGAGAAAGATCGCGGTGCTGCTGCCGGAGCTGGTGGTGCGGCACTGGTGGGAGAACCTGCTGCATAACCAGAGGGTGCAGCTGCTGAAGCTGCTGTTGCTGCTGCGAGGGAATCAGCGCATTGTGGTGGTGAATATTCCCTGGTACCTATGAGGGGCATCAGGGAATTTGGAGCGACAACAGGGAACGGGTCCGAGCCAGAGCAAGAGCTGGATCAGGCGTTTTTTGATGCTTGCTCGATGAGGCGGGCCGCCTCTTCCGGGCCTTTGGAATCGAGAATCCTGTAGGTCTTTCCGCCGAGCAGACGGGGGTAGGTGACGAAGAACTCCTGCATGTGTTTGAGCATCTGCGGTGGCAGGTCGTCGACTGTCTTGAAGTTTTCGAAGGTGTCGCTGGCGGAGGCGACGGCAAGGAGGCGGTCGTTGCGTTGGGTTTCACCTCCATCCAACTCGTCCTCGCCTTCGATGACGCCGATGAGGCGGGCGTCGACGACGCATCCGGGAAAGGCGGCCTCATCCATGAGGAGGAGGACGTCGATGGGATCGCCGTCGTCGGCGAGGGTGGAGGGGACGAAGCCGAAGTCGTAGGGAAAGACCATGCCGGTGGGGAGGACCTTTTTGAGGACGATGACGCCGCGGTCATGGTCGAAGGCGTACTTGTTGCGACTGTTCTTGGGTGTCTCGATGACCACCTGAAGGACTTTGTCGTTGTTGTAGGGCGCGATGGCGCTGGGATCGGCGAGGGTTTTCTGCTGGCTCATGCGGGTGTGATGCGGAGAAAGGGAGCGGGAGTTTGGTGAGGGCTGGGTCGAGAAGCAGGTGCTCCCCCGTTCGAGTTCGCTCAGGTGCGAAATAGCAATAAATGAGAGCGTGCGGGATTAGAAGAGGAGGAGAGGGTTGGATTGGAGCTAGGCGGGGACGAGGGTTGAGGCGGTCTGGATGGTTGCGGAGGAGAGCTGGCGGAGGCGGGCGACGGTGGCGGGGATGACGGTGAGGGCGCGGTCGATCTCTGGCTGCGTGTTGAGGCGGGAGAGCGAGATGCGGATGCTGGCGCGGGCGCGCGGCTCGGGCAGACGCATGGCGGTGAGGACGTGCGAGGGTTCGGTGGCGCCGGACTGGCAGGCGGAGCCTCCGCTGACGCAGATGCCCCCGAGATCGAGCGCGATGACGAGGGCTTCGGCGTCGACGTCGTCGAAGTAGAGGTTGAGGGTGTTAGGGGTGCGGGGTTCCTTGTACCCGTCGATGCGGGCGCCGTTGATACCGGAGTTGTGGATCGTGGCAAGCAGGCCGAACTCGAGACGGTCGCGGAGTTCCGCGAGATGTGCCGGACCGCCGTCGCCGAGCCATTGGGAGGCAAGCTGAGCGGCGCTGCCAAATCCTGCGATGCCAGTGACGTTCTCGGTACCGGCACGACGCTGGCGCTCGTGCGAGCCGCCGAAGAAGATGGGTTGGAGCTCGAGCTTGTGGCGGAGATAGAGGGCGCCGACGCCCTTGGGCGCGTACATCTTGTGTCCGGTGATGGTGAGGAGATCGCAGCCGAGGTCGTTGACATCGAGGGGGAGCTTGCCGGCGGCCTGGACGGCGTCGGTATGGAAGAGGGCGCCGGCTGCGTGGGCGATGGCGGCGAGTTGACGTATGGGCTGGATGACGCCGGTCTCGTTGTTGGCCAGCATGATGGAGACGAGCCGGGTGTGGGGGCGGAGTGCGGTCTGGAGGGCGGCGGGCTCGATGAGGCCGGAGCTGGTGCAGGGAAGAAAGGTGACGTCGACACCCTGTCTGGCGAGGGCTTCGGCGGCGTGGAGGACGGCGTGGTGCTCGATGGTGGAGGTGATGAGGTGGGCTGGCTGGCGGGCGGAGCTCTTGAGGATGCCGAAGAGCGCGAGGTTGTCGCCCTCGGTGCCGCCGGAGGTGAAGACGATCTCGGAGGGGCGGCAGCCGAGGAGATGGGCGACGGATTCACGGGCGTGGTCCACAGCGGAGCGGGCGTGCTGGCCCTGGCGATGGACAGAGCTGGGGTTGCCGAAGTGGCTGGTCCAGAAGGGAGCCATGGCGTCGACAACCTCGGGGAGGAGAGGCGTGGTGGCGTTCGCGTCGAGGTAGATGGCGGCCATGGGTCGATTTTAGTTCTCGGCGGGCGAGGTGTGTGACTAGGCGCGTCGATCTGGTAGGCTAGGCGGGTTTGTACGAGGAGACAACGATGACGGCAGGATTGCGATTGGCAGCGGCAGTGGTGATGGGATGTTGCGCGATGGGCGCGCAGGGGCAGATGGGCGCCGACAAGCCGCCGGTGGCCTTGGGGCAGGCGATGGACCCCGGAAAGGCGCTCGACGAGGTGCTGTCAGCGTTTGAGAGCGAAGCGATGAGCGCGGCGAAGGCGATGCCGGCGGACAAGTACAACTTCGCCCCGAGTGCGGCGACCTTTGCGCCGGGAAGCGCGGCGAAGTTCGATACGGTTCGGACGTTTGCGCAGCAGGTGTCGCATGTGGCGCAGGCGAACTACTACTTCTACATGACTGTGAGCGGCACCAAGCCAGATGTAGATATGGCCACGATGAAGAATCTGAAGACCAAGGACGAGTGCGTGGCGGCGCTGCAGGGATCATTCGCGTTTGGGCACAAGGCGTTGGCGACGGTTACGGCGGCGAATGCCTTTCAGTCGATCAAAGGTGCGGACGGTCTGCATACACGGGCGACGGTGGCGGACTTCGCGGTGGCGCATGGGTTTGACCACTATGGGCAGATGGTGGAGTACCTGCGGATGAACGGGATTGTGCCGCCGGCGAGCGCCAAGTAGAGCTGGCGTTGCTGGCATAGGAGAGAGGCGGGGAGTCTGCGGTCGAGAAGCAGGTTCCTCCGCTTCGCTCCTGAATGACAAGCAAAAACGGCAGGCAACGGCGAGCATCGTGGGGCTCTGGGAGTCTGCGGTGGAGAAGCGGGTTTCTCCGCTGCGCTCAGAATGACAACCCAAAACGGGTAACGCCTCCGGGCGCTTCCTGTCACTTAGGTTCAGCGTTGGTCGAGTGGGATGTAGGGGGCGGGGTAGGCGGGGCCCTGGTAGTCGGCGCGGGGGCGGATGAGGCGGTTGTCATCGTGCTGCTCGATGACGTGGGCGGCCCAGCCGGAGATGCGGCTGATGGCGAAGATGGGGGTGAAGAGGTCGATGTCGATGCCGAGGGTGGTGTAGGTGGAGGCGGAGTAGAAATCGACGTTGGCGTTGAGCTTCTTTTCGCTTTTGACGAACTGCTCGATTTTGCGGGACATATCGAACCAGCGAGTGTTGCCGGCGGAGCGGCCGAGATCTTCGGACATGCGGCGGAGGTGGGTCGCGCGCGGATCTTCGGTGTGGTAGACGCGATGGCCGAAGCCGGAGATCTTCTTTTTGGCGGCAAACATTTCGCGGACATGTTCGACCGGGTCTTCGCCTGCCTTGTCGATGGCGAAGAGCAGACGCATGGTGGCCTCGTTGGCGCCGCCGTGGAGCGGACCTTTGAGCGCACCGATGGCGCCGGTGATGGCGGAGTGGATATCGGAGAGGGTGGCGGCGATGACGCGCGCGGCAAAGGTGCTGGCGTTGAGCTCGTGATCGGCGTGGAGGATGAGCGCGATGTCGAAGGCTTTGGTGGCGGTGCTGGAGGGCTTCTCGCCGTTGAGCATCCAGAGGAAGTTGGCGGCGTGCGAGAGGCTCTGATCGGCTTCGACGACGGGCTTGCCTTTGCGGATGCGATCGAAGAGGGCGACGATCATGGGTATTTGCCCGGTGAGGCGGAAGCTTTTGCGGACGTTGGCGTCGTGCGAGGAGTCCTTTTCATCGGCGTCGTAGATGGACAGGAGCGAGACGGCGGTGCGGAGGAGCTCCATGGGGGTGGCGGAGGCGGGGACGCTGCGTAGGAGGTCGATGATCTTTGGATCGAGCTCCCGGGCCTGGGCGAGCTCGGCCGTGAAGGCCTGGAGCTCGCTGGCGCTGGGGAGTCTGCCGAACCAGAGGAGGTAGGTGGTCTCCTCGAAGGTGGAGTGCTCGGCCAGCTGGTGGATGTCGATGCCGCGGTAGGAGAGGACACCGGCGTCGCCGTCGATCCAGCAGATGGAAGAGGTGGTGGCGACGATGCCTTCAAGGCCTTTTGGTGCGGTGGCAGCAGGCATGCGGGAGGGTCTCCGGGGTTCCGAGATGACGAACTTCGATCTATAGCGTTATAGCGCAGCGAAGAAACGGTTGTCACACGGGCGGGGCGAATATCGGCTGGCGGTGCGACGCGGGCGGCGAGCTTTTACGCGACGGCGGCGGGGGTGAAGCGGGCTGGAGCGAAGGGGGTGAGATCGAGCGACGGGGGCTCGCCGAGAATAACTTTGGCGAGCAGGTGAGCCGTTGCCGGGGCGAGCAGGATGCCATTGCGGAAGTGACCGGTTGCGAGCAGGTGACGAGGGTTGGAGGGATGCGCGCCGAGAAGGGGGAGGTGGTCGGGGGTGGCGGGCCGGAGGCCGGCCCACTGATCGAGGATAGGGGCTTCGGCGAGAGCAGGGAGGAGGAGTGCGGCGCGATCGCGGAGGCGGGCAATGTCGGCGGGGTGGACGAGCTTGTCGAAGCCGGCGTCCTCGACGGTGGCGCCGATGAGAATGCGTCCGGCGCCAGGGCCGGTGGTGCGCGGAACGATGTAGAGGTCTTCGGTGCGGAGCACGAGTGTGAGAGGCAATGCCGGGGGAAGGGCGACGGAGAGCATCTGGCCTTTGCGCGGCGCGACCGCTCCGGGGAAGGTGATGGCCCAGGCGCCGGTGCAATCGACGAAGTGGGTGCAGGCGAGGCGATCCTCCGCGGTGAGAACCGTGAGATCAGAGCCGGTGCTCTCCACGGCGAGGACGGGCGTATCGGTGAAGAGCTCGATGCTGGTGTTCTTCGCCGCGGCAATGAGTGCGGTGGCGAGTTGGCGGGGATCGATGGAGTGTTCGTCGAGGAGGTTGAGGTGATGCCCGGAGAGGTTGTGCGAGGGGAGGAAGATGTCGAGATCGGTGTGTGAGAGAGAGACGACGGAGGGCAAGTCAGTGGCTTGGAGCGTGAGGTGGGTCTGAAAGGGAACGCGACGATCGGAGAGGTTTGCGACGTGTTGGAGAAAGGCGGGGTAGAGGGCAAGCGAGAAATCGGCAAGAGCCTGCAACTCGGGTGGGTTGCCGGGATCGTTGGCGGCGAGCATACCGGCAGCGGCGGTTGAGGCTTCGGCGAGGGCGGGCCCGCGATCGAGGATGGTGACGCGGGCTCCGCGACGCGTGAGTTCGAGAGCGAGGGACATGCCGATGATGCCGGCACCGGCGATGCATACGTCGGGGTGTTGCATGAGCCGAGTTTAGAGGACGCGGCGGGTGGACGCGAGGGGAGGCGGTTGGGTAAGCGGATGGGTGAGGTCTCGTGAGAGGGGAACGGGAGTGAAGCGGGGCGATGATGGATGGCGGAGTTAAGCAGAGAGGGGGACGCTGGATGCGTCCCCCTCTCTTGCATTTGCCTGTTTTGGTTTGCCGCTGATCGCCTACTTCTTGGTGGCTTTCTTGGCGGGCTTCTTTGCTGTCTTCGTGGCTGCCTTCTTCGTTGCCATTTTCTATTCTCCCTAGCGACTTGCGATCGCTGCTGCGATTGATGCGTTGCAGCTAAACGAGGGTATAGATTTCCGAAGGATCAGTGTCAAGAAAAATCGAATGTTCGCGTGCTCTTTTTTAGCGATCGATGCGGACGCGATAGTGAAGAGACACGCAGCTGTGACACAGGCCGGATGAGAAGGCGCCGGATGCGTGGAGGCTTACACTTGGATATGGATCGCGCCGGGGTTTCGGGCGTGATGACGATGAGGAGATTGGCGATGCGAGATGTGGTGATTGTGAGTGCGGTGAGGACTCCGGTGGGAAAGTTTCAGGGTGCGTTGAGCGAGATGAGTGCGGTGGAACTGGGCGCGATCGTGGTGCGTGAGGCGGTGCGGCGCGCGGGCATCTCGCCCGAGAGTGTGGACGAGTGCCTGATGGGATGTGTGCTGCCGGCGGGGCTGGGGCAGAATCCGGCGCGGCAGGCGGCGCTGCGCGGAGGGCTTGCAGATACGGTGAGCGCGATGACGATCAACATGGTGTGCGGGAGCGGTCTGAAGGCGGTGGCGCTGGCGGCGCACAGTGTGATGACGGGGACGGCGGAGGTTGTGGTGGCGGGCGGGATGGAGTCGATGTCGAACGCGGCTTATATTCTGCCTGGTGCGCGTCGGGGGTTCAGGATGGGCGATGCGAAGGTGGTGGACTCGATGGTGAACGATGGGCTGTGGTGTGCGTGCGACGACCAGCACATGGGGATGACGGGCGAGTTGGTGGCGGAAAAGCACTCGATCACGCGGGAGCAGCAGGATGCGTATGCGCTGGAGTCGCACCGGAAGGCTGCCGCTGCGTGGAGGGACGGGCGGTTCGATGCGGAGGTGGTAGGGGTGAAGCTGCCGCCGAAGAAGAAGGGCGGCGAGGCGGTGGAGTTTCGGATGGATGAGAGTGTGCGGGAGGACGCGGTCGATCGTCCCGCCGCGGCGCTGGAGGCATTGGCGGGGTTGCGGCCGGCGTTCAAGAAGGAGGGGGGCACGGTGACGGCGGGAAATGCTCCCGGGGTGAACGATGCGGCGGCGGCGGTGGTGGTGATGTCGGCGGAGAAGGCTTCAGAGTTGGGCTGCAAGGTGCTGGTGCGGATCAAGGCTCAGGCTACGAGCGGGGTCGCGCCGCGGTGGGTGATGCTGGCTCCGGTGACGGGGGTGCAGAAGGTTTTGGAGCGGGCGGGATGGTCCGCGGACGAGGTGGACCTGTTTGAGTTGAACGAGGCGTTCGCGGTGCAGGCGCTGGGGGTGACGAAGGAGTTGGGGATCGGCTTGGAGAAGGTGAATGTGAATGGGGGAGCGGTGGCGATCGGGCATCCCATCGGGGCGAGCGGGGCTCGGGTGCTGGTCACGCTGGTGCATGAGATGCTGCGGCGGGATGCGAAGAAGGGTGTGGCGGTTTTGTGTTTGGGCGGAGGGAACTCGGTGGCGGTGGCGGTGGAACGATGAGGTTAACGAGGCCAGTCGCGTGAGGTATGCCGGATTGCTTTGACGTACAACTCGTTGCCGATGACTTCATAGGCGGCGATGTAGGGCCAGGGGGCGAAGACGATCTCCCTGCCTGCATCTTCCTCGCGTTTGCGTCCGCGATAGGGGAAGGATGGTAGCGTCATGACGGTGTCAAAGATCTCCTTGGCAACACGCTGCGCAGCATCGACGCTGTCTTTTCTGATGTGATTGACGATAGATTCGAGGTCGTTTGCAGCTTCTTGGGTCCAGATGACCCTCATCTGCTCTCGAAGAGTCGATTGATGCGTGCGACCACTTCCTCATGTTGAAGCACCCGGCCTGCGGCGATGTCTTCATCCGCCCGTTTGACCGCGTCGTTCAGGTCGCGACGGTAGGCTACGAAGTCTTCCAAGGCGTGCTGGGCGAGTTGATCGGGAGTGCTGTGGGATTGAGCAGCGAGGTTTTGCAGCTCTTGTTCCAGCGCGGGAGTGAGGTGGACTGCCATGAGGAGACTATAGGAGTGCCCGTCGGGGAGAGTCAATATTGCACCGAGCGACCTGCCCGAGGCAGCCGATTAAAACTGCTGTTTCGCGTCTAAATTTCACGTGCGCCTCGGAGGTTTGGAAATGCATTGGCACAAGCATCTTAGGAAGAGCAATGGTCAAAAAAGGAAATCTTATCGACGCTGGCAGATACCAAAACAAGCACGTACATCGTGTATTGAAATGGCATGCTTGTCCAGATCGGCCTCCGTATAGGTACCTTTACGGCTTTGGAATCTGTTCTTCTAACAAGCGGGTTTGAATACAACTTGTCATCAGACACAGCGGATGTCATCAGTTCACTTGCCAGTGTGGGGCTGCATGCTGCCGTTGAGCTTTTTACAATCACTGAATCCGCCAGCATTGAAGCTGATTTTGATCGGCAGGTGAGATTGTCGATGAAAGACCTCACCTCCGACAGACTTGCGAGACTAGCCGTTGCGCCCGCGAAACCAAGCAGACGTGAAGTCAAAGTCATTGTGTTCGAGCGCAATCCGGACGTCGTAGCGCAAGTGCTATTAGAAGCAAACGGCCGATGCAAGTCGTGTTGTCGTAGAGCTCCATTCACTCGGAGGAAGGATGGTTCTCCCTATCTGGAAGTTCACCATCGTAAGCGACTGATTGACGGAGGGGACGACACAGTCGAGAACGCCATCGCCCTCTGCCCAAACTGCCGTCGTGCTGCTCACTACGGGTGACTTGAACTGCCATCTTTCACAGGACTCAGCACTCGATGATGTTGAGGGCTAGGCCGGCCAGGGACGTCTCTTTGTAGCGCGATTGCATGTCCATGCCGGTGCGGTACATGGTTTCGATGATCTGGTCGAGGGAGAGTTTGTGGCCTTCGGTTTCGGCCATGGCGAGGCGGGCGGCGTTGATGGCTTTGACGGCGCCCATGCCGTTGCGTTCGATGCAGGGGATTTGGACGAGGCCGCCGATGGGGTCGCAGGTCATGCCGAGGTTGTGTTCCATGGCGATCTCGGCGGCGTGCTCGATCTGCTCGTTGGTGCCGTTGAGGGCGGCGACGAGGCCACCAGCGGCCATGGAGCAGGCGACGCCGACCTCGCCCTGGCAGCCGACCTCGGCTCCGGAGATAGAGGCATTCTCTTTATAGAGGATGCCGATGGCGGCGGCGGTGAGGAAGTAGCGGAGGAGGCCGGCGCGGTGGGCGGACTCGGGCTCGGGCTCGGAAGAGAGGACAGAGGCGGAGGTAGAAGCGGAGGCGATGCTGCTGTCGGATCGATCCTGCTGGCTGGATACGGATGTAGCTTGCGGGACATTTGCTGCGGGGGTCTGTTTGCTTTCGCCGGCGACGCCCCCGTTCGTGATGGGGTCGATGAAACGGGTGTAGAAGTGGGCGATGGCGGGGATGACGCCGGCGGCTCCGTTGGTGGGAGCGGTGACGACGCGGCCGCCGGCGGCGTTCTCCTCGTTGACGGCCATGGCGTAGACGGTGACCCAGTCCATGGGGGCGAGTGGGTCTTTGGAGCCGCCGGCGTTGAGCTTCTGAGAGAGGCGCGGGGCGCGGCGGCGGACGTTAAGACCTCCGGGAAGGGTGCCTTCGATGGCGAGGCCGCGATCGGTGCAGGTCCGCATGGTCTGCCAGAGCGCAAAGATGCTTTGCTCGATCTGCTGCTGCGGGGTAGGGGTGTGTTCGTTGATCTCCGGCGAGGCAAGATCCCACTCTTTCGGACGATAGGACTGTCCGAGAGGATGGGGCACCCGGCTTTGTTGCCGGTCCTGGCTGTCGTCGAGAGCCGGGCGGCTGATGGTGTTATCGGATAGAAGTGCGATCTCGTTGGCGAGGACCAGATCGGCGATGGTGAGATGGTGCTCGCCGGCGATAGCGAGAAGCTGTTCGGCGCTCGAGAAAGGGTAGGGGACGGCGCGGCTAGAGGTGGCGATGGGCGCGTCGGGGTGGAACTCGGCTTGCGACACGATGAAGCCGCCGCCGACGGAATAGAAGATATCCGACGCTAAGAGGTTGCCATCGATGTCGAAGGCGGAGAGACGGAGGCCGTTGGGGTGGGTGGCGGGTGGAGTCTGTGGCTGGGTGCTCGGCGGAGTCTCGCCGGCGCGGGGCGGGGGTGTTACCGAGGGGATTTCGGCATCGGGGATCGGCGTGAGTGAGGGCGAAGGCTTCGCGCCGATGGGATACATCCGATCGCGATGAAAGCGGAGGTGCTCGGGCTCATGGAAGGGGATGGGGTGACGGCCGAGGAGAGGGAGGATGCTCGACGAACGGATGGCGGCGATCTTTGTGTCGATGGCTGCGGGATCGACGGTGTCGGGAGCGTCTCCCGAGAGGCCGAGGAGGATGGCGCGATCGGTTCCGTGACCGATGCCGGTGAGGGCGAGCGAGCCGTAGAGATCGACAACGATATGACTGGTGCGATCGACGAGGCCGGCTGCGTCGAGCTCCCGGGCGAAGCGGAGAGCTGCGCGCATGGGGCCGACCGTGTGGGAGCTGGAGGGGCCGATGCCGATCTTAAACAGTTCGAAGAGGCTGGTATTCACGGGGGGTCCATGGCCTCGGCGATGTGTGGCGAAGCAATGTCTATTGTAGAGCGGGGCGGTGGGAGCGTGTCTTCCGGGCGGGGGTTAGCGGGACCCGTGCCGGTGGGAGCGTGCGAACGACAGGGAGGTTTGCATTGAGGAAGGCTGCGGCGGCGGTGAGGCGTACGGGAGCCTTGGGGTCGTTGAGGACGGGCACCAGGGCCTGTGCGGCGACCGTGTCGTGATATTGGCCGAGCGCTTTGGCAGCCGCTGCGCGGACGGCGGGATCCCTGTCGGAGAGAGCGTCGATGAGTTCGTCACGGATGGGTGCGGTCTTTTCGTGTGCGATGAGCTCGATGGCTTCGACGCGCGCGGCGTCGCCGCCGTTTCTGCGCATGTATTCGAGCGCGGTGAGGCCGAAGCCGAACGGGCCAAGGAGAAAGGAGGCACCCTGCATGGCCCCGAGACGTGCGAGCGAACTGGGGTTGTGGAGTTCGCGGCTGACGGTGTGTCGAGCGCCGTTGATCAGGGTGGGTGAGGCGCTGCGTTCCCCCTGAATGATGGCGAGGAGGATGTCTGCGCCGGAGCGGTCGCCCATCTTCCAGAGGGTTGTGGCGGCGGCGAAGGCGACCTGCGGCTCCGGGTCATCGAGAGCGGAGCGAAGCTCGAAGGTGAAGTCCTGTGTTTTGGACTGCCCGGCGGCGAGAATGGCGGCGGTGCGGACGTCGAGCTCGGGATCGGTCATGGACTGACGAATCAATTTGTCGGCGCGGAGCTGGCCATTGAGCGTACCGAGCGCGGCAAGCGCCTGGATGCGCAGATCGGGGTGCTTGGGATCTTTGACCGCGTCTTTCAGCATGGTCCATGCTGTCTCCGCAGTGGGCGGATCCCCGGCGGCTGGGGAGCTCTCCGGAGCTGTGACGATCTGCCCGTCAGGGTTGCCGGCAGGCGGCTTCTGCGAGAGCGACGTGGCGGATGCGACGGCAAAGATTGATGCGAGGAGTGCTGTGCGGGCGATGCAACGAGGGGCAGGAAAACAGATCGGCATGGGTCGTTCTCCGAGAGGCTGCTGCAACCTCCGTGGCAGAGGTGTCGAGCGATTGTAGTGCTAGACTCAGCGGGAAATCACGCCTTCCAGGCGTGCAACAGGCAGACACGACAGATGCTCTTCAAGGCTCGCAGCGCGGCCGTATATGGGATCGACGCACACATCATCGATGTAGAGGTGGACTTCTCCGGAGTGAAACAGACCGAAGAGACCTTCAATACGGTGGGGCTGCCGGATGCGGCGGTGCGGGAGAGCCGCGACCGGGTCCGATCCGCGATCAAGAACTCCGGGTTCGATATGCCGCCGACGCGGATCACGATCAACCTGGCTCCCGCGGACATTAAGAAAGAGGGATCGGGATTCGATCTGCCGATTGCGATCGGAATCCTGGGGGCATATGGCGCGCTGCACATCTAAGGATCTCGACGATTTCCTGCTGGTGGGCGAGCTGGGCCTGGATGGAACCCTGCGAGCCGTGCAGGGGATGCTGCCGATCGCAGTAGCGGCGCGGGCTAAGGGCATCACGAATCTGATTATTCCGGCCAGCAATGCGCGCGAGGCGGCGGTAGTGCAGGGTGTGAAGGTCTATCCGGTGAAGACGCTTCTGGAGGTGCGTGAACTGCTGAACTCGGCGGCACTGGGCGCGATGACTGCGACGCCGCTGGAGGTGAAGGCGACGGATCTGCTGAACGAGCTGCAGCATTTTTCGCACGACTTCAAGGATGTGCGAGGGCAGCATGTAGCGAAGCGGGCTCTCGAGGTGGCTGCAGCGGGCGGGCACAATATTCTGATGATCGGGCCGCCGGGTTCGGGCAAAACGATGCTGGCGAAGCGGCTGCCGTCGATTCTGGCTCCGCTGCGGTTTGAAGAGGCGCTCGAGACGACAAAGATCCATTCGGTGGCGGGCGTGCTGGATACGGAGCAGGGGCTGGTGACGCATCGGCCGTTTCGATCGCCGCACCACACGATCTCGGACGCTGGTCTGATTGGCGGAGGAATTGTCAGTTAGGGAAGAAGTTGTAACTGAGCCATAGTCGTTGTAACTGAGCTGAAGAAGATGTGACTGGGAGAGGCCCAATGATCTGCAGGCCGTACTCGGTCACGGCTTCAAGTAGATTCACCAGCGCTTGGGGTTGACTGCCTCTCTTTACTCTTTCCGGCCAGCAAAGCTTTTGAAGAGAACGAGGCAAGCTTTCGTCTTGAGGAGTTGAATTCTTCCAACGATACGTTCTACCGGGAGATTAAACGTCGTCGGATCGCAGGGACTATGAGGCAGATGAAGCATATTCTTGCATGCTCGATCACTACAAACGATGCAACGCTGGTGTCGGCAAATCTCATGGTCCAAGCAATCTCCTAGTAGCCGAGTCGATCCCCAAGAGGTATTTCTATTCCTGCTCGGGCTTGGTACTCTTGTGCTTCAGCTATCTTTACACCGATATTCAGCGCTTTCCTTCTCCAATAGACAGAGATGTACCGTCCTCCCTGATTGCTCACAGACTCAGGTTCGCAAAGATGCAGGACGTAGTGAGCGAGAGACGACCCAAATGGGTTGGTCGCCTTCCCTGGTGTGCGAGAGGAGATCGGATCCATGAGGTACTGCGGGAACAGAAAGGCAGACTCCCACGCTAAAGCGTTTTCGAGAAAGGAAGATCGTTTCCTGATTGTGATGAAGTGTTCCGGCCATGGATCCAGCATGACAGAGGTCATCAAGAGCACTTTGGCTCGATCAGTGGTCGAGTACGTTCTAAAAGTGTGCCTACCTTGAGGAATTAGCCGCGGTGGGTCGAAAGCTTTGATCTTTGCCGTGTGCCCTAAAAAGTGTCCAAACGAGGTTGCTGCACCCGTTATCTTTCGTCTTCTAGGGAAGTGCAAATTGACCAGCCATTCCAGGAGCTGGAAGTAATCCTTAACTAAGGGCGCTTCCTCTTTCACCGATTGCTTCAGAAGCAAGAAGTGAAGTTCCTGGAAGAAAACGAGATAACGGAGCTGGCTTGCTGTGAGAGGTTGCCCTATCCTCGACGGGTTCTCTTCTGAGAGATCGCCACTGCAGTGTCGGCAGATGTGGCGGCGGAGGGGGCCTTCAGAAAGACTGCGTTTCCCGCGTTTGAACGAAAAATCCACATCCTGACCGCAATGAGGGCAACAACAAGCTAGCAATCGCTTGTGTATAGGGCAGACCGTTACGAATGCGAGCCGCCACGCTAATGGGAGAGTGACTCCCTGTACTCTCAGGCAGTCGGGACAATACTGCAATCCGCCAAGCACATGTTTCTCTGTAAGGTGATGTGGCAACGCCGCTACAGAGTAAAGCTTGGCGGGTAGGAGAACCCAAGAGCTCGCCGGGAGAGCATAGCCCCTGTTGCTGGAGGTGCTCGTGTACTCGGCGATTTGAAGACAAGTACTTCCGCGGAGCTCCTCAACAGCAGAACCAGTCGCCTTCGCCAATCGGACGAGAAGCTTATCCAAAACCCCAAGTTCAAAATCTGAGGAGCGGACAACACGACTGTTCTTCCTCCCCCCTAGTGCATTCAGCAGCTCCTCAATCGAGCAGGACAGTCCCTCTGTAATCCTGAAGAGCCATGATGTAAGGCATTCCCCGGCCGCCAACTTTGGCCGAATTGGTATCAGAGAGTCAAGGTACCTATCTTCCATCGGGCGCGCTCTCCCCCCGACGCGCTCGATTCGCGCGTTAACCGATCCCCTGCAGCAGTTCTGCGGCCGTTATTCCAAAAGCCTGGCCCAACGTCTGTAATGTTCGGAGACAAACCTCTTTCCTTCCCATCTCTCAAGTCTGAGACGTAGTTCTCGTGGATCCCGGTCTCTTCAGCAAGGTCGATCTGCCGCCAACCGCGCTTCTTACGCAGTTCGCGAATCCGTTCGCCTAGAGCAACGCAGATGTCGCTTGCCATCCACTCTATGGTGGGAGTAGGCTCACGGCTCAATCCATACTATAGAGTGGCCGGCCAGCTAATCTCCGACATCACCACGGGCCTTGCTCTTCAAACGATCGGTAACGGAAACGCTCTCATGCGAATGTCGCCTCCTCGCCTCCTTCCTTGCTTCGAAGTTCGCAGATTCGCTCACCTCGGATCCCGCTGCTGCCCGACAGAAGTACCAAATTTGAAAGGTCCCGCTAATGACTGCATCCTTAATTTCGCGAGTTCGTCGGGCTGCAATGTACGTTCGCATGTCGACCGAGCATCAGCAGTACTCAACGGAGAACCAGGCAGATGCGATAGCAAAGTACGCGAACTCACAAGGCCTCACCATCGTTCAGCGGTTCGTTGATTTTGGAAAAAGCGGGTTGACGTTAACTGGGCGGACCGCCCTTCGAGATCTCCTCCGAACAGTCGAGTCTGGGCAAGCGGACTTCGAGAAGATTCTGGTGTACGACGTAAGCCGTTGGGGCAGGTTCCAAGACGCAGACGAAAGCGGCTATTACGAATATGTCTGTAAGCGAGCGGGGGTCTACGTTCACTACTGTGCAGAACAATTTGAGAATGACGGCAGTCTTTCCTCCTCACTTCTGAAGACGCTGAAACGATCGATGGCAGGCGAGTACAGCCGTGAGCTTTCCGTCAAAGTCTTTGCTGGACAATGCAGGCTGATCGAATTGGGTTACAGGCAAGGGGGTCACGCTGGCTTTGGACTTCGACGTCAACTCGTGGACCGCGAGAATAAGCCTAAAGGCCTACTCGATTTGGGCGAGCAGAAAAGCCTGCAGACGGACAGGGTCGTTCTGGTACCGGGACCTGAGGACGAAGTCTCTGTGGTCAGAGACGTGTACGAAAGCTTTACTGTAGATCGGCGATCTGAAAAGGAGATCGCAGAGTTGTTGAATGAACGAGGTGTCGCGTCCGATCTGGGGCGACCCTGGTCACGAGGCACCGTCCACCAACTGCTCACAAATCCAAAGTACATTGGGGCAAATGTCTACAATCGAAATTCGTTCAAACTTAAGAAGAAAAGGGTGGCGAATCCGGCAGAAATGTGGATTCGCCGCGATCAGGCCTTCGAAGCCATTGTTCCATTTGATCTTTTTGTTCAAGCTCAAGAGATCATTGAGGCCCGGCACTACCGCCTCGCTGATGAGGACATGCTTCAGCAGCTTCGGGGTTTATTGGACCGCGTGGGCACGCTTTCTGGTGTGGTGATCGACGAAGACGAGGAGACGCCTTCGAGTGGAGCCTTTCGAAGCCGTTTTAGGAGCCTTCACCGCGCTTACAGCCTGATCGGTTATACGCCGGCACGCGATTTCAGCTACATCGAAGTTAATCAGAGACTTCGTGAGCACCATGAGCAGCAGTCGAACGCGATTGTGTCGCGACTCCGTCATGATGGAGCTACTGTCGAGGAAGCGGCTGATGACCTCTTGCTGATCAACGGCGATTTCACCACGTCACTAGTGCTTGCTCGCTGTCGGGAAACGATCACCGGCGGACTACGTTGGTTGATCAGGCTGGACGCCTCGCTGCGTCCAGACGTGACCATAGCGGCTCGCCTGAAGCCCGGAAATGCGGATATTCTCGACTACTACTTGCTACCGAATCTTGACCGCCTCTCGAAGAAGCTTGCACTGAAACAGCAGAATGCGTTCTCACTTGACGTCTATCGATTCGACGATCTGGAGTTCTTCATGAGTTTAGGGCGAAGACGTGCTCTGGGAGCAGCGGCATGATAGTAGGCAAGGTGCCAAGTGTTTCGGTTGCTGAGATCAGAGTCGTAAATCCAAGGGTTCGGAGCAAAGTGACTTTTGAGCAGATCGTCGCGAGCGTATCCACATTGGGCCTGAAGAACCCGATCATAGTCTCCCGACGTGAACTTGAGGAAGACGGAACTCGCTACGATCTGGTGTGCGGACAAGGCCGAATCGAAGCCCTCCTCTCGCTTGGGCAGTTCGAAATACCGGCCCTAATAATCGAGGCTTCTCACGAAGATCAGTTCCTCATGAGTCTGGTGGAAAACATAGCGAGGAGAGCTCCTTCAGACCTCGGCTTGTTGAAAGAAACGAAGAGTCTCCTAGACAGGGGATATGGTCTGGATGAGATTGCGGCCAAGCTAGGGCACAGCCGGCAGTACATCGGGACGATCATTGTCCTCCTGAAGAACGGCGAATCGAAGCTAATTGGGATGGTCGATAGCGGCAAAATCCCTATCACCGTTGCCACTCAGATCGCTACTGGCACGTCTGGAGACGTCCAGAGAGCTCTGACTGACGCGTACGAGAGCGGGGATCTTAGGGGCCCAAAGCTGCGAGCGGCTCGTCTGCTGATCAAGAAGCGTCTCGCGATGCAAAGATCGGGCAGCCAAATCAAGAAATCTAGCGCACCTCTAACGAGTCAAGCAGCGGCGAAGGAATACCGGGAGCACACTCAGTCACAGCGTGCCTTGATCAAACGCGCAGGGATTGTACGAGAACGACTCGCTCTCGCGTCGGCTGCATGTACACAGCTCTTTGCGGATGAGAACTTTCAAACTCTCTTGCGTGCTGAGGGCTTGACTCTTGTTTCAGAGAAGCTTCTGGAGAGGATCAAAGCGCAATGAGTAATGCGAAGAAGGTGAAGATCGGCTTCCACCAGGAGGTGTTGGAGATTCCCATAGAGCAGCTCACCGCGCTTAAAGAAATCACCTCTAGTGTGCTCGGTTGTCGCAAGTACAAGCAAATAAAAGCGTCGCTTGAGCACATTGGACTCATAGAGCCTCTCGCCGTCTTCCCCCAAGGGGAAACAGGATACCTGGTCGTGAACGGCAATCTTCGCCTCCACATCCTCAAGGAGCTGCAACATAAATCGGTGCGATGCATCGTCGCTCTGGACGATGAGGCTTATACGTACAACAAGAGGGTGAATGCCCTCTCTCCCATCGCTGAGCACTTCATGATCCTTAAGGCGATCGCAAATGGGGTCACCGAAGAACGCATCGCAATCGGGTTAAGCATAGATGTCGAAGCAATTCGGAGACGAAGAAATCTTTTGGACGGGATTTGTCCCGAAGCGATCGATTTGCTCAAAGAACGTCGCGTAAGCCATGCGACTTTCGGATCCCTAAGAAAAATGAAGCCTTTGCGTCAGATCGAAGCGGCGGAACTCATGATTTCGGCCTCGAATTTCACATCCCCTTTTGCAGCCGCTATCCTTGGAGTGACGAAACCGGAGTTGCTTACAACGTCTCCAAAGCGAGCGCCGCGTAGCGATCAACCTCACGCGAGTGCCCTTCTAGAAGAAGCGACGGAGGTCCTCATCAGCGATTTGGCTGCTGTGCGAAAGACGTACGGGGTGGATGTCCTATCGCTGACTGTTGTATGCAGGTCAATCGAGAACCTGCTTGGAAACCGCGCCGTTGGAAGGTATTTGCAGCAGAACCACTCCGACACCCTAGGGGAGCTTACCCGACTGGTCGGCGAAATTCGGCAAGAACGAACCCAGACGGATGAGTACCTTCAGAACGGGCTCATTCAGACGTCAACCCCTTCATAGAGGGCAGAATGACGCAAAAGAGCTGCCCGGAGATGCCGGAGCCCCGATGGTATGAGGAGGATCTTGCGGTCCCACGCGAAGTGCCCCGTATCAGTTGCGGGCAGTACATACAGGATGGGGTTCGCTGGAACAATGTCGCTTCGGGGCTGGGACAGTGAAGTTGGAAACTTCCGATGCAGAAGGTGGAAATATCCAGGAAACCCTACTATGTCGAAGCTCTCGCGCTCAGCTCGATAGATTGTGGACAATCCTGTGGTCAAGACACGCAGCAACGTGCGCAATGCTATTCCACATAACCACGAAGCAAAGGCCCTCGGGATAAAAATGGGAGATCCCGAGTTCAAACTTCGCGACCTCATCAAGCGGGAGAAAATTACGGTCTTCAGTTCGAACTACGCACTTTACGGAAGCCTGTCTGCGAAAGTCTCGGCAGTCCTGCTCTCGATGGTGCCAATTATCGAAAACTACTCGATTGATGAAAGCTTCCTGAACCTGTGCGAATTTAGCGAAAGGGAAGTGGAGCCCCTGGCGCGCGAGCTGCGCGAACGCGTCCACCGCTGGGTCGGTATTCCTACCTGTGTCGGCATCGCCCCCACAAAGACACTCGCCAAGGTTGCGAACTTCATTGCGAAGAAGCGTCCGCAGTATCGCGGCGTTTGCGATCTACGTTCCAGTCGAGTGCGGGCTGAGTTGCTTTCAACGGTGCCCGTCGATGAAGTCTGGGGGATTGGATCGGCGTCGGCGGCGAAGCTCGCCAGGATTGGAGTCCAGACGGCCGCCGACCTCGCCGCACTTAACCCAGACAATGCGCGGGCGCTGATGACGGTGACGGGGGGCCGCACGGTCTACGAGCTGCGCGGGATCTCCTGCCTGCCGCTGGAGCTGATGGAGCCGACCAGGAAGGGAATTGCCGTAACGCGCAGCTTTGGGGCTCCGGTTACGTCCTGGCAAGAGATGCATGAGGCAATCGCGAGCTACGCGACGCGAGCAGCGGAGAAGATGCGCCGCTACAAGGTGGCTGCCGAAAATATCTTTGTTTTCATGCACACGAACACCTTCAACAACGACCCGTTTTACTCGAATGGAGCCTCGGCGCGGTTCTCAGAGACAACCAACGACACCGGGGAAGTGGTGGCTTTAGCCGTACGCCTGGGCGAGCGGCTCTGGCGCGACGGATTCCGCTATTCAAAATGCGGCGTGATGATTACGGAGCTGATGCCCGAAACCATCCGGCAACCGGCCCTCTGGGGCGAGCTGGACCGCGAGAAGAGGCAACGGGCCTGGAAGGCGATGGATAAGCTCAACGCCACCCTCGGGCGCGATACCGTCCGCATCCTCGGTGCCGGTCCGAAGGATGCGGTATGGAGGCTCAGGGCAGAGCATCGCTCGCCAAGATGGACAACGCGGTGGGATGAACTGCCGAAGGCTCGGGCTCGATGACACCGTAATCTTCAATGAACTCGGCTTCTCGTTCCTTCAACGACTCGCGGACGCAAGCTTTTCCTCAGTGCTGCTAATGCTTCGCCGTAACGCCGCAATATCCTCCTCGTCTCGCGGACTCCTCTGTTCTGCCTCTTGTAGCTTCAGTTTTAATGTGTCAAGCAGTCCCTGAAGTTGCTGTTGAGGCGGTCTCCCAACTCGTCCAATCATCGTTTTATGCTCCGTGCGGTTGCGTTATCTGCGCCTTTGTAAAGATAGAAGGCAGGCAGGTTACTCGTCGAATCCTTGACGCCGATGGGTTTAGGAGCCCTGAGCTATGGCGCGTTACACTCGATCTTTATGATTTCACGTCGTCCAGCAAGTACCGGGGACGTCTTCTCCATGGCTGACCTGAACATGCTAGCCGCAAATCCAATTCGGAGCCAGGAGCGAATGTGGCGGAGAAAACGGTAGGTCCGGCTCAAATCTCGTCCGACCTAACCTTCCTCACGAACGAGGCAGGCAGCAGTTTACGTGACCGCTTCGGCGTTTTACTTAGCAAAGACACTCGGTACTTCGACTGTTTGGTCGGGTACTTCTTCATCAGCGGGTTCTATAAACTTTACCCAGCCCTGGAACGTGTCGAGAAGGTTCGCATTCTTGTCGGCTTGAAAACGGACCAAGCTGCGTATCAGTTGCTTGAAGAAGCTAAAGAAATGGGTCGACTCCATCTCTGGTCCCACGCATCGGCGAAGGAACAGGTCTCCGATGGGGTGCTTCTCGAACTCGAAAAGTCCCCAGACAGCCAAGACGTAGAAACTGGCGTTCAGAAATTCGTAGACTGGATTCGTTCTGGGAAGCTGACAATCAAAGCCCATCCGGGCGAGAACCTCCATGCAAAGGTTTATGTGATGACCTTCGTTGACGGAGATCGGGATAAAGGTCGCGTGATCACCGGATCAAGCAATCTTTCTCAGTCAGGACTCGTGGACAATCTTGAGTTCAACGTCGAGCTGAAAAGCCGTGCAGATTACCATTTCGCGATTGCGAAGTTCAACGAACTGTGGGCCATGGCGGTCGATGTTTCAAAACCCTATGAGGACACGATTGTCAACAAATCGCCGTACGCCAGCTTTACACCGTACGAGCTGTACCTGAAGTTCCTGTACGAGTATTTTCGCAACGAGTTGAATCGGCCGTCTGACCTTGAAGGAATGTATGTCCCCATCGGGTTCAAGAAGCTGAAATACCAAGAGGAAGCCGTTCTTAGCGCACGCAAAGTCCTTGATGAATATGGCGGCGTGTTTATCTCCGATGTTGTTGGCCTCGGCAAAACGTACATGTCGGCCTTACTCGCACAGCAGCTCGACGGACGCTGTCTGGTTATTGCGCCTCCTCAGCTATTGGATCGAGAGAAGCGCGGTTCCTGGCCGAATGTGTTCAGCGACTTTCAAGTTAGGCAGACGAGTCCCATCGATTCCGTAATGAGTCAAACGCCACCTACGAAAACCTTGCCCAGATCTGTCGCGGTAAACGTGTCATCCTCGTATCCGCGACCCCCCTAAATAATCGACCACGTGACATTCTCAGCCAGGTAAAGCTTTTTCAGAACGGGAAAAACAGCACCATTCCCAATCTCCGGAATCTAGAAGCCTTCTTCTCCGCCCTCGAAAAGCAGCTTGATGGCCTGGACCGCCAGAATGACCGCGAACTTTATTTTGAAAACGTCCGATCCAACGCAAGGCTAACGCGTGAAAGGGTCTTGAAGTACCTCATGATTCGCCGAACGCGATCCGAAATTGAGAAGTATTACGGGGAAGACATGAGACTGCAGGGCATGAAATTTCCTGTTGTTGACGATCCGAAACCGCTCTTCTACAAGTTCAATGCAGCGGAAAATGAGGTTTTCAACGAAACCATACGTCTCCTTGCTAGTGACTTCAAATACGCTCGGTATAGGCCATTAACGTATTACGAGGGCAAGGGCAAGGAAGGCGAGCTGCAGGGTCAACGAAATCTCGCCAAGTTCATGAAGATCTTGATGGTCAAGAGGCTGGAAAGCAGCTTCCAAGCCTTTCGATTGACCCTCGATAGATTTATCAACTCGTATGACCGGGTCATAATCGAGTTTTATAAGGGCACGGTCTACATTAGTAAAAAGCACATTAACAAGATCTTTGAGCTGTTGGAGGATGACAGCCAAGAGGCGATTGAAGCTCTCCTTGCCGAAGACAAGGCAGAGCGACTGGCAGCGACAGACTTTTCACCTGATTTCATTCGCGATCTTGAGGCAGACTGCAAGACGCTTAAGTACATTCAGAAGCTGTGGAGAACCGTTCACCGCGATCCCAAATGGGAGTCGTTCCGAGAGATCCTCACTACTCAGCCAATGTTGAAAAAGAACAAGCTCATCATCTTCACAGAGTCCCAAGAGACGGCAAAATACCTCACCGGTCAGATCGCTAATGAGGTGGAACCGAAAGTAATTTGCTTTTCTGGCCAATCGGACGAGTCGGCACACAGAGCTGTCATCAGCAACTTCGACGCAAATGCATACCAGCCACGAGATGATTACAGGATCTTAGTCAGCACCGAAGTCCTCTCTGAAGGGGTGAACCTTCACCGGTCCAACATTGTCATCAATTACGACATTCCATGGAACCCCACTCGACTCATTCAACGTGTTGGCCGGGTCAACCGGGTTGATACCAAATTTGATTCGATCCATACATATAACTTTTTCCCTACGGAGGAGAGCAACGACCTCATCAAGCTACAAGAGGCCGCTGAAGCTAAAATTCACGCATTCATTGAAATGTTGGGTGCCGATGCCCGTCTGCTGACAGAAGGCGAGGAGATTAAGTCGCACGATCTCTTTGCGAGGTTGACTTCCAAGAAGCTTATTACGGGTGAAGACAACGACGAGGAAAGCGACCTGGAATATCTTGTGGAGATCAGAGACGTGCGCGACAAGCAGCCCGACCTCTTCACCAGAATCAAACGTCTGCCCAAAAAGGCCCGGTCGACACGTTCGCTGATATCCGACACATTGGGGGCCGTTATGAGTTCACCGTCCCTGTTCACCTACTTTCGACATGGGCGGCTTGATAAGTTTTACTTTGCACCGGACACTACTGCCGATTCAGTCGAGTTGGACTTTCTGACCGCGGTGAAGGTACTAAAGCCAAAAGACAAAGAGGAGAAGCGGCAAGCTATTCCGCCCGCTTTCTACACTCTCCTTGGAAAGAATAAGGCTGCCTTCGCTGCTGCCACGAGTGTCGAGGTAGATGACGCGATTGCGAAGCACAAAGGGGCCGCTAACGACGCATATATTCTCAAACGGCTAAAAGCCAAGGATATTCGACGCTATCAGGGTTTTACGGATGATGATGAAGTGTTCATACAGCAAGCCATCCAACTTCTCAGTGACGGGGCGCTGCCTAAACCAACGACCAAGAAAGTGGCTGAAGCGCTAAAAACAGAGCTGGAGCCGCTGAAAGTCTTGGGCATCCTTCGGAGAGACATTCCCGCTTTGCTGTTTCAGGCAACCCGTGCACAGCTCACTCATCATTCACTTAGCCCAAGAGAAGTGATTCTCTCCTCGTACCTGTTGGAGATCAAATGAACAGGACGCAGGCCCGGCAATTCATTGCTGAAACATTTACCCACGCTTTCGACAAGCCTCGCTTTCACAACTTTGTTCTCAACGTACTGAATCGTCTTGACGAATCAAAGGCTCAGCAATGGAAAGCAGCCTACGTCAAAGATGCCTTTAAAGCCCATGTTGAGCGCTATGAAAGGTTGGGAACTTATACATCTCCCAACGAGGAAACCCTTGATGTGCTCGTGGTTTACCTGACCACTGAGGCCAAGCTGGAGCGGGCACGCACCTCCATCCGAAACTTTGTTGCAGACCACCTTAAGGCGCGGGACGAGAAAGATGCCGCACTTGTTGCGTTCGTGTCGCCATCCGAAAACACATGGCGGTTCTCCTACCTGAAGATGGAATACACCACCATCACGAAGGACTCTGGAAAGATCGGCATTGAAACAAAGCTGACACCAGCTCGGCGCTTCTCTTACATTGTCGGGGCGGGAGAAAGCTGCCACACGGCGCAAACACGTTTTCTGAACCTGCTTGGAGATACTGAGGTTGACCCGCTACTCGCCACCATCGAAGAAGCGTTTAGTGTCGAAGCAGTCACCAAAGAATTTTTTACCAAATACGCGGAGTTGTTCGGCCAGATCAACTCAGCGCTAGAAGTGCTCGTTGCCAAGGACAAAGCCATTCACACCGAATTCGCCAGTAAGGGCGTCAAAACGGTGGACTTCGCTAAAAAACTGATGGGCCAGATTGTCTTCCTCTATTTTCTTCAGAAGAAAGGCTGGCTGGGTGTTGCACGCGAGAAACGTTGGGGAACCGGACCACATGACTTTCTCCGTAGGATGGCCACAGACGGACTAAGCAAGCCACGTAATTTCTTCAACGACATACTCGAACCCCTCTTCTACGACACACTCGCGACGGACCGAGGTCATGAAGCCTGGTGTGAACGATTTAGGTGTCGGATTCCGTTTCTGAATGGGGGCCTGTTTGAACCATTGGGAGACTACAACTGGGGCAAGACAGATATTCACCTGCCAGACAGGCTGTTCACCAATACCGATTATGTTGACGAGGGAGTTGCTGGAACTGGTGTCCTCGACGTGTTCGACCGCTACAACTTCACAGTCAACGAGGCTGAACCCCTAGAGAAAGAGGTTGCCATTGACCCGGAAATGCTCGGAAAGGTTTTCGAGAATGTGATCGAGGAGAACCGCCGTAAGGGTCTGGGCGCTTACTACACTCCACGTGAGATCGTGCACTATATGTGTCAGGAGAGTCTGGTTAGCTATCTCGACACAGCATTGAACGGCACGGGCAAAGGTACTGTGGTCCTTCGGTCCGACATTGAGACCTTCATTCATTTGGGAGAACAATTCTCTTTTTACGAAGCCGCCAAGCAATCTGGAATTGTCGGCATGAACTACCCATCGCCGCCAAAGACAATTGAGAAAAATGCAAGGCTGCTCGACGAGAAACTTGCAGAGATCACCATGTGTGATCCCGCTGTTGGCTCAGGTGCATTTGCCGTTGGAATGATGACTGAGATTGTCCGAAGCCGCTGCACGCTCACCCCTTATTTCAATTCCGTCCACGAGCGCACTCCCTATCACTTCAAGCGCCACGCAATTCAAAACTGTCTTTACGGTGTTGATGTTGACGCTGGCGCTGTGGAAATCGCGAAACTGCGTCTTTGGCTTTCGCTTGTTGTTGACGAGGAAGAGGCCAAGCAGATCAAGCCGCTGCCAAATCTCGACTTCAAGATTGTCAGCGGAAATTCGCTTATAGGTTTCCCCTTCAAATCCAAGGGTCTCCACGAAATAGAGAAGTTGAAGGCGCAGTTCTTTGAGGAAACGGATCACGATCGCAAGTCGCGATTGAAACTGGATATTGAGCAAAAGCTTCATGACTGCTTTGCATCCTCCAAACAAAGCTTGGGATTTGAGGTAACTTTTGATTTTGGCATCGACTTCTCGGAAGTATTTCGAGCCAAGGGAGGCTTCGACGTGGTTATTGCCAACCCCCCATACTTGGGAGAAAAAGGCCACAAAGAAGTCTTTAGAGTCATCGCAAGTGCCCCGTTAGGAAAGCGCTTCTATCAAGGGAAAATGGATCTGTTCTACTTCTTTTTCCACCTCGCACTCGACCTGGCTAACCCTTCTGGAACTGCAGCATTCATTACAACTAATTACTACGGCACGGCCACGGGCGGAACGTCTTTGCGTAGCGATCTAAGAACTTGTTGAACTTCTGCTGACCTTGGCGTCTTTCTTGGTTCCCGTGGATCTATCGGGCTCGATTTCGGTTCGAAGTGGTGCTTTGTCGAGTGTTGACGGGGGCTTGAAGGCTCTTCTGGAG